>Ga0180893_182_pt1 | contig 53644 bp, 48 predicted proteins | sample Deesub1362A_J573_FD_124286 | JGI IMG/M metagenome (GOLD analysis project Ga0180893, IMG submission 124286) | Nitrospirae bacterium JdFR-81 | reverse complement strand
TGTTTCCAGTGATGGATCTTGACAGGATGATAGATATCTTTCAGATTTTCTTCCCAAAAAGTCTTAATAAGGGTGGATACTATGTCTCAACCAATGACCGTGCTATCACCGTCAACAATGGTAGATTAACAGCGATATTGGTATAATTCATTCTAAACAGGGAGGGGGCGGATGGTCTGGATATGGTTCATCCTCTGCACCACGGTAATAGTCTATTCGGGGTCAAGGCTCTCGAGATACGGTGATATCATTGCAGAGAAGTCAGGTATGGGCAGGACATGGATAGGTATGGTGCTCATGGCAACGGTCACGTCTCTGCCCGAGCTTGTCACGGGCATAAGCTCTGTAACATCAGACCTGCCTGACATTGCTGCAGGTGATGTGCTCGGGAGTTGTGTCTTCAATATGCTGATACTCGCACTCCTTGATCTGTTTCATCCCCATGAGCCGATCTCTTCAAAGGCACATCATGGTCATGTACTCTCAGGCAGTATAGGCATCCTGCTGTTGGGCATGGTTGCTATAAACATACTCGCAGGTGAATATACATATACTGTAGGATGGATCGGACTGTATAGCCTTCTGTTTATACTTATATACCTTATAGCGGTAAGACTGATCTTTGTCTATGAAAAGAGGAATATCTCAAGATATATAAGAGGGGTTGCTGTTGAGCTTAAATATCAGGATGTATCCACAAGGGATGTAGCCGTAAGATACGCTATAAATGCGTCCATCGTCATTGTCGCTGCTACCTTTCTTCCGAGGATCGGAGAGAGCATCGCAGAGACGACAGGTCTGGGACAGACCTTTGTAGGGAACATCCTCATAGCAATATCAACATCACTGCCAGAGGTGGTGGTCTCTCTGTCTGCAATAAGGATGGGAGCCCTTGACCTTGCCATAGGCAACCTCTTCGGCAGCAATATATTCAATATAATGATACTCGGCATTGATGATATGTTTTATACAAAGGGCCCGCTCCTTTCGTCTGTAAGTGTCAACCATGCGATCCCCTCTATCTCTGCTGTGGTTATGATGAGCATCGCCATCATCGGCCTGACCTATCGGGCCGAGAGGAAGGCCCTGTTCATGGCATGGGACTCTATATGCATGGTCTTGTTCTATGTAATCAACATGGCCCTGTTATTCTTGATGAGGGGACGGGTCTAAGTTACGGGGGAGACACAGGTGGAGGTCGAGGTCTTATTCCCTATAAATGCAGGCCATTTCACCTACGCCGTGCCTGAGGAGTTAAGAGGGGATATAAAGGTCGGTGTCAGGGTGAGTGCACCGTTCAGGGGCACGACCAGGGTCGGTATAATTACAGGCATTAATGGCCCTTCAGGGAGGGCGGGACTCAGACCACTGATGGGTGTTATTGATAAGCAACCGCTGCTGACAGATGGCCTCTTGAGCCTGATGAGATGGCTCACCAATTATTATATGTCATCTCCAGGCATTGTATTGAAGAATATCCTGCCATCAGGCCTGCTCTTGCTTAGACGGCCAGGAAGGCCAAGGATCGTGTATGGGAAGGCGACAAGGTTGACAGGGCTTGTCAGGCTCAACAAAGAGCAGGATAGGGCGGTCAAGGAGATATGCAGGGAAGAGAAGGGGGTCTTTCTTCTTCACGGTGTCACCGGCAGTGGAAAGACAGAGGTATACATCCATGTTATAAAGTCCCTGCCAGAGGGCAAGGGCGCGATAGTGCTTGTGCCTGAGATAGCCATCACCGCCCAGATGGTGGACCGTTACAGGAGCCATTTCGGGGATGATGTGGTCTTTTTTCACAGCGGGCTCTCCGAGGGTGAAAGGTTGAGGCACTGGTGGAGGATGAGGAATGGTGAGGCAAAGGTCGTCCTTGGTGTAAGGAGTGCGGTATTTGCACCATTTAAGGAGGTCGGGCTGATCGTTGTTGATGAGGAACACGAATCCTCCTATAAACAGTTTGAGGGGCTCAGATACAATGCAAGGGATGTTGCCATCGCAAGGGCAGAGATAGAGGGTGCAAGGGTCATCCTCGGCTCTGCAACCCCGTCAATGGAGAGCTATTATAATGCAGAGAGGGGGAGGTTCCGTTACCTTCAACTTACAAGGAGGGTGGATGATAAGCCACTCCCGCATGTCGAGATAATCGATATGACAAGGGAACCCAAAAAGACATGGATATTCTCTGAGAGGCTGATAAGGGCATTGGAGGAGAATAACCTGAGAGGCCATCAGTCGCTCCTGCTGCTCAACAGGAGGGGATATTCTCCATATATAATATGCACAGAGTGTGGCTATACCTATAAATGCGACCTCTGCAGTATAACCCTCACATACCACAAGGATACAAAGACCCTTAACTGCCACTATTGTGGCTCCTTTAAATACCCTGATCCCACATGCCCCAAGTGTAGGGGGATAAGGCTGAGGTATGCAGGCATCGGGACACAACGGCTTGAAGAGGAACTCACACGTCTCATACCAAGATTCAGGCTCAGGAGGATGGACAGGGATACCACCTCAAAAAAGTTATCCCATTACAGGATGATCAAGGAGGTGGAGGAGGGGAGTGTGGATGTGCTGCTTGGCACACAGATGGTCGCAAAGGGCCATGACCTCCCTAAGGTGACCCTTGCAGGTGTTGTCTCTGCCGAGATAGCACTGAACATACCGGACTTCAGGTCTGCCGAGAGGGCATTCCAGCTATTCACACAGCTTGCAGGCAGGGCAGGCAGGGGCGAGGTGCCTGGAAATGTATATATCCAGACATATGAGCCTGATCATTATGTCTTTGAATACGTGAGGAAGAATGACTACAAAGGCTTCTATGAAAAGGAGCTGTCCCTCAGGAGGGAGCTGGGCTATCCACCCTTCAGCAGGCTGATAAGGATCCTTATAAGCTTCACCAGGAGGGAGGGGATTGAAGGGACGATGGAGGAGGTCTCTAAAAAGGTCAGGGAGATGGAGACAGACGGTGTTGAGATCCTTGGGCCATCAGTGGCGCCAATAGAAAAGATAAGGAACAGATACAGGTATCATCTCATCCTCAAGGGCAGGGAACAGAGCCTGTTGAGGAGGAGGGCATCAGAGATACTGGCATATCTGAACAGGATGAAGGGTCTCAGGGTGGATGTCGACGTGGACCCTGTAAATCTACTTTGAGATATAATATAATCAAGTCAAACCCGTGGCCAAAAGGGAATCCAGTGATTGACATATCCTTAACAACAGAGCAGGGCATTGACAGGGACACGGCACTCTCCCTCTCTCAGGTCAGGGGAGACGAGCTCTTTGAGCTCTTCCTCATCGCCAACAGGCTGAGGTCAAGACACAGGGGCAAGAGGGTCGATCTGTGTTCAATAGTGAATGCAAAGTCAGGTGCATGCCCTGAGGACTGCGCATTCTGTGCCCAGTCCATCCACAGTAAGACGGATGTAAAGGTCTATCCGCTTATTGAGAGGGACAGGATCATCGAGGCAGCCCGATCAGCAAGGGACAATGGTGCAAGGCGATTCTGTATAGTTACGAGCGGGAAGAGGCCGTCCGAGAGGGATCTACAGAGGATATGTGACTATATATCAGAGCTTAAGAGGCTCGGGCTCCTGCCATGTGCCACACTCGGGATCATTACAACCCCTGAACTGAAGATGCTGAAGGATGCAGGCCTTGAGAGGTATCACCACAACCTTGAGACCTCTGAGGCATTCTTCAGGGAGATCTGCACAACCCATACATACCGGCAAAAGCTTGAGACCATAGCATCTGCAAGGTCTCTTGGGCTCTCCATATGCAGTGGCGGGATATTCGGGATGGGTGAATCATGGGAGGATCGTATAGATCTGGCCTTTGCATTGAGGGATATAGGAGTCGATTCTGTGCCTATCAACTTCTTCACACCCATAGCAGGCACCCCCCTTGCAGAGAAGAGGGGTCTCCTTGAGCCCCTCGAGGCATTAAAGATCATAGCCATCTACAGGCTTATAATGCCTGAGCGCGAGATAAGGATATGTGGTGGAAGGCCTGTGACCCTCAGGGATTTAAATTCGTATATATTTATGGCAGGTGCAGATGGCCTGCTCATCGGGAACTATCTCACAACACCTGGGAGGGAGCCCTCTGAGGACATACGCATGATCCAGGACATGGGGCTTGAGATATAATATGCCGAGACATTACTACAGCATAAGGATGAGGGCCGCAAAGGATGGTACACATATATCAGGGGCTGAGGGTATCTATGAGAGGAGGGATGTCCTTGATATAATCCGCAGATACACCAGCAGGGCCCTCACCCATGAAAAGGGAAGGGCAGAGGAGATCAGGCTGACGATAGAGGAGCTGAAGGAGAGGCCAAAGAGGATACCATCGCTGCCTCTGTGCACGGTCAACACAAGGAACCCCCAGATGGTTAAAAAGGTGGCAAAGGATCTCCTCATGTCTGTGGGGATAACAGAGAGGGCGATTGATGAGGCGTTCACTGCCATTACAATGGGTATAGTGATGCGGGGTGCGATGTTGATGAATATAGAGGGTGTAAGGCTTGAGCCTGACCTCCTGAGGGGCGTGAGGGTCACGAGGATGGGCATAACAAGGTCAGCATCATTGACACTTGCAAGGAGACTTGGCAGGCTTGGCCTCAACAACACCACCGTAAAGGAGGCCCTCATCCTTGCAAGCAAGGTCCACAGACATCCGATGGTTCTCGGTGAACTCTGCATCTCCGATGACCCCAATTACACAACCGGATATGTGGCAACACGGCGATATGGGTATGTCAGGCTCCCACATATAAAGGGTCGTGGTAGCCCCTATGGTGGAAGGGCGTTCTTTATCACCGGTGGAGAGGTAAACACACTGATTAAATACCTGCAGACGACCCCTGTCCTGATAAACAGGATCGGGCCTTGCAGGGGTGTGGTATCTATAAAGGACATCCTTGAAGGTAAGTCTCGTCATTAATCCCGTTGCAGGCAACAGGGCATTCAGGTCAATAAGCCACATCGAGTCCCTATTGAGGGGCAGGGTCTCTTCTTTAACAACTCACATTACAGGGTATAGAGGCGATGCCTTTTCATTTGCACAGAAGAGGCAGGATGCTGACCTCATGATGGTCGCAGGAGGCGATGGGACATTCAATGAGGTGGTGAACGGCCTGATGAGTTCAGGCAACGACATACCCCTTGCATTCATCCCCCTTGGAACAACGAACGTCCTCGCCAAGGAGCTCGGTATACCAGAGGATATAGAAGGGGCTGTTACACTTGCACTGACAGGCTCTGCAAGGAATGTGTGTCTTGGAAGGATCGTCCTCTCTCGCCATCCATCATCCATCACCCGCTACTTCTGTCTCATGGCAGGCATAGGGTTTGATGGCACGGCGGTGTTTGGGGTGAGGGATAACATGGTTAAGAAGATATCGGGCAAGGGTGCCTATATACTGTCAGGGCTCAAGACATGGCTCGGTTATACCCCCCCCTCCATCAGGATAAAGACCCCTGATGGTGAATTTCAGGGTTATACAGCTATCATCGGAAAGTCGAGCTGTTATGGTGGGTATTATAAAGTAACTCCTGAAGCAAGCCTTACGGAACCGTTGCTTGACCTCTGCCTATTTAAGGGAGGATCAAGGGCAGACCTTCTGAGATATGTATATGGCGTTATCAGGGGAAGACACCTTGAGTATAAGGATGTCCTGTACAGGAAGTATCCTGAGGTAGAGGTGACATCAACAGAGCCTGTTCACATCCAGGTGGATGGGGACTATCTGGGGACAACCCCGGCATACATAGATGTCGTGCCTGATGCCATAAGGCTCATATGGTAGAGGGTTTACAATTCATGGCAGATTAGGGTTAAATTATATAATCGGGGAAGGACAAAAAGCCATGCCATAAATGGCAGAAAGGAGGGGTCATGTTTAAGTGGAAGGAGCCAACAACCACCACTACTGATTCAAGGGAGGGTGTTTATAAGGGCAACATCACCCCCCCGCAGAAGGTTAATACTCTGCTGAAAGGCAGCAGACTGACAGGTGACATCACGGTCTCGTGTGATATGGAGCTGAGTGGAGAGGTTGATGGCAACATCACATGTGAGCAGAACGCCAATATCGTTATAAAGGGCGTCTGCAGGGGGAGTATAAAGACAGAGGAGGGCAGTGCGACTATAGAGGGTGAGTTGAGTGATGGAGACATCATAGCAGGGGGCGACATAACGGTTACAGGTAAGTTCAATGGAGGCAGGGCCATATCAAAGGGCAGGATCAAGATAAACGGTGAGTTCAGTGGCAGGCTTGAGGGTAAGGAGATCGAGATAGGGCCGAATGCAAAGGGGAAGGGAGAGTTACTTTATAAGGAATCCATCTCCATCTCAAGGGGTGCAAAGATAGAGGCACAGATAAACAGGATGCAGGAAGAGGTGGCTACACAGAAGAAGGCAGAGATGAAGGTCATAAACATGGAGTTGCCTGCAAAAGGGGCAGGTGGTGACAGGTAATCACGGACGACTTCTTGACAAGCAGTCTCATATTCTTTAATATTTTCTTTGCTATACCTTGGAAGGCGCGTAGCTCAGGGGGAGAGCGCTTCCTTGACGCGGAAGAGGTCGTGGGTTCGAAACCCGCCGCGCCTACCATCTTTCAAGAATAAAATTCAAAGGGGGTTGTAGACTATAGAGGCACAGGACAGCGAGAAGGAGAGATTAGAGATATACCGCCACAGCACATCCCACATCATGGCCCACGCCGTTAAGGAACTCTATCCTGATATAAAATTAGCGATAGGTCCGGCCACATCCGAGGGGTTTTATTATGACTTCGACTCTGAGCACACCTTCTCAGAGGATGACCTCCCGAAGATAGAGGAGAAGATGCGGGAGATAATCAAGAGGGACAGTCCCTTTGTGAGGAGGGAGATGCCCAGGGAGGAGGCGATAAGGCTCTTCGAGAGGCTCGGTGAACCATACAAGGTGGAGCTCCTCAAGGAGATGGAGGATGAATACGTGACGGTGTATGAAGAGGACAACTTTATCGACCTGTGCAAGGGCCCGCACCTTGAGTCCACTGGCAAGGTAAAGGCATTCAAACTGCTCTCCGTTGCAGGCGCATACTGGCGTGGTGATGAAAGGAACAAGATGCTCCAGAGGATATACGGTGTCTCGTTCTTTACCGAGGAGGAACTGAACAATCACCTCAGGTTCCTTGAGGAGGTGAAGAAGAGGGATCACAGACGGCTCGGCAAGGAGCTCGACCTCTTCAGCATAAATGAGGAGATCGGGCCTGGCCTTGTCCTGTGGCATCCCCGTGGTGCCACGGTCAGGCGGGTGATCGAGGAGTTCTGGTTGAAGGAGCATATAAAGGCCAACTATCACATCCTCTACACGCCCCATATCGCACGACTCGACCTCTGGAGGAAGACAGGTCACGTGGACTTTTATAGAGAGAACATGTACTCTCCAATGGAGATAGAGGGTCTTGAATACGAGATAAAACCGATGAACTGCCCATTCCATGTCTCGGTATATAAGAGCCACCTGAGGAGTTACAGGGATCTGCCCCTCAGATACGCTGAGTTAGGCACCGTTTACAGGTATGAACGGTCAGGGGTGCTCCACGGGCTTTTGAGGGTGAGGGGGTTTACGCAGGATGATGCACATATATTCTGCACAGAGGAACAGATCGAGGATGAGGTGAAGGCGGTGCTCGATTTCACCATCTTTATACTGAGCTCCTTTGGCTTCAAGGATTATGACATCTATCTCTCCACAAGGCCTGATGAATATGTCGGAACCGAGGCAGGATGGGAGAAGGCAACCAATGCACTCAGGATGGCACTTGAGGACAAGGGACTGAACTATTCCATCGACCCTGGAGAGGGCGTATTCTATGGGCCCAAGATCGACATAAAGGTAAAGGACTGTCTCGGGAGGGCCTGGCAGTGCAGCACCATCCAGGTGGATTTCAATATACCCGAAAGGCTTGATATCAAATACAGGGGCCCAGACAGCAGGGATCACAGGCCTGTCATGATCCACCGGGCACTCATGGGATCACTCGAGAGGTTCATGGGCATACTGATAGAACACTATGCAGGCGCATTCCCTGTATGGCTTTCCCCTGTGCAGGTCTCTATTTTGACCATCTCCGAGAGGCATGTGGGATATGCGAGGGATGTGCTGGCACACCTGATCAACAGGGGCATCAGGGCAGATATAGATGAGGACAACGAAAAGATAGGGTACAAGATCAGAAGGGCCACTATGCTAAAGACACCCTATATGTGTATAATAGGTGAAAAAGAAGTGACCAACAGGAGCGTGAATGTGCGGATGAGGGACGGAAGGAATCTTGGCGAGATGGGGCTTGAGGACTTCACAGGGATGATCGAAGAGGAGATAAAGGGTCGGAGGTAGCCTATAAAGGATTTAAGGGTTAACAGACAGATCAGGGCGCCAAAGGTCAGGGTCATCGGCCCTGATGGAAAGCAGTTAGGCATCCTTGGCAGGGATGAGGCTATCAGGATGGCAGAGGAGCAGGGCCTTGATCTTGTTGAGGTGGCACCCAACGCAGACCCTGTTGTATGTAAGATAATGGATTATGGTAAGTATCGTTATCAGCAGAGCAAGAGGCATTCGTCCAAACACAAGACGATCACCGTAAAGGAGATAAAGATAAGACCCCAGATAAATGAACACGACCTGCTCAACAAGATGAAGAACATAAGGAGGTTCCTTGAGGATGGTGACAAGGCAAAGATAACGATGATGTTCAGGGGCAGGGAGATAGTGCATGCCAATTCTGCAAGGAGGATATTCGACAGGATCACCGAGGAGTTCTCAGGGCATGCCACCGTAGAGCAGAAGCCACGGATGGAAGGCTACAGGATGACCATGGTGCTTGCACCGAGTAATAAACGTGGAGGTAGAGATGCCGAAGTTAAAGACACATAGGGGGGCTGCAAAGAGGTTCAAGAAGACAGCAACTGGCAAGATAAAGAAGAGCAGTGCCTACAAAAGCCACCTCCTGACAGGCAAGCCCTCAAGGAGGACGAGACGCCTGAGGAGGGGAGGGCTTGTGGACAGGTCGAACCTTGACGCAGTCAGGAAGTTACTGCCTTATTGATGTATTTTGATCTTTCCTGTATAATTATATCTTTCTAAAATCAGGGAGACAAAAAGGAGACACATATGCCAAGGGCTAAGGGTGGGTTCAAGACAAGACGGAGGAGGAAGAAGGTCCTGAAGATGGCAAGGGGTTACTATGGTGCAAGGAGCCGTCTCTACAGGATTGCCACCGAGGCGGTTGACAGGGCACTCCTCTATGCCTACAGGGACAGGAGGACAAAGAAGCGTGAATTCAGGTCGCTCTGGATCACGAGGATAAATGCTGCTGTGAGGGCGGTTGGGATGACCTACAGCCAATTCATGAACAGACTGAAGAAGGCAAACATCAAGTTAGACAGGAAGGCCCTTGCATACATGGCCTATCATGACCCCAACTCCTTCAATCAACTGGTCGAGATGGTCAAGAAAGGTGAATGATAGAGGAGCTAAGGTCCATAGCCTCCCTTGCGGAAGAGGAGATACAGAGCACAGAGACCCTCAACGCCCTTACCTCTGTTAAGGCCAAGTACTTAGGAAAGAAAGGACTCATCACCGAAAGGATAAGATCCCTCAGGTCGCTCCCGCCTGAAAAGAGGCCCGAGTATGGAAGACTGCTTAATCAGATAAAGAACAGGATAGAGGAGCTCCTCAAAGAGAGGGAGGGATATCTAAAGGAGGCAGATCTTGACAGGAGGCTCAAGGCCGAATCATTCGATGTTACCCTTCCTGGTTTCTGCATCCCCTTTGGACATCTCCATCCAGCCACCAGGATGCTCAACGAGATCATTGATATATTCGTCTCCCTTGGCTTCAGCGTGATGGAAGGCCCTGAGGTTGAGCTTGACTATTATAATTTTGAGGCATTGAATATCCCAAAGGACCATCCGGCCAGGGACATGCAGGATACCTTTTACATATCCGACGATGTGGTCCTGAGGACCCACACATCGCCTGTGCAGGTCAGGGTGATGGAGAAGCATACCCCGCCTCTGAGCGTTGTCGCACCAGGGAAGGTCTACAGGTGTGATGCAGACATAAGCCACATACCGATGTTTCACCAGATAGAGGGCTTTATGGTGGATGAGCATATCACGATGGGTGACCTCAGAGGTGTTCTCGAGGTATTCGCCCACGAGGTCTTTGGGCCACAGACCGCTATCAGATTCAGACCAAGCTACTTCCCCTTCACCGAGCCGAGCGCAGAGGTTGACATCTCGTGTGTGCTCTGTAATGGCTCGGGCTGCAGGGTGTGTAAGAACAGCGGGTGGGTTGAGGTCCTTGGTGCTGGCATGATCAACCCCCGCGTGTTTGAGATGGCAGGGTATGAGCCAGGCAGATACACAGGCTTTGCATTCGGCATGGGTGTTGAGCGGATCACCATGTTGAAATACGGGATAAGTGACATCAGGCTCTTCCTTGAAAACGACAAGAGATTTTTAGAACAGTTTTAGTACAGGGATGAAGGTATCGATAGAATGGCTGCAGGAGTTTGTTGACTTCAAACTCTCACCGCAGGAGCTCTCACACCTGCTGACGATGGCAGGCCTTGAGGTGGAGGCGTCAGAGACGGTTGATGGGGATACAATACTGGATGTCTCGATAACACCCAACAGGGCTGACTGCCTCTCTGTCCTCGGGATAGCACGCGAGATATCAGCAAACCTTGGCGTCCCTATCAGACAGCCTCTGATATCCGTTAAGGAGGATGAGACAACCTCACCAGATATAGAGATCATAGACACAGAGATATGCCACAGATATGCATCGAGGATAATATATGGTGTGAGGGTAGGGCAGTCTCCTGAGTGGCTGGTCAGGAGGCTTGAGGCCCATGGCATGAGGGCGGTCAATAATGTGGTGGATGTAACAAACTATGTCATGCTTGAGATGGGTCATCCACTGCATGCATTTGACCTCAACAGGCTTGAGGGCAGGAGGATCGTGGTGAAGAGGGCAGGTGATGTGGGGAGGTTCAAGACCCTTGATGGTGAGGAGAGGAGGCTGAACAGGGATATGCTGATGATATGGGATGCTGTCAGGCCTGTTGCAATAGCAGGGGTTATGGGTGGCCTTGACAGCGAGGTCACACCCTCCACCACGGACGTGTTGCTTGAGAGTGCATATTTTGATCCTGTCTCTGTGAGGAGGACATCAAAGGCCCTTGGCCTGACAACCGAGGCATCCTACAGGTTTGAGAGGGGCACTGATATAGAGATGATAGTGAGGGCCCTTGACAGGGCAACGGCCCTCATAAAGGAGCTTGCAGGTGGCAGGGTTACGGCCCTGACAGACAATTATCCCATCCCCTATACACCACCAGAGGTATCTGTGAGTCTCCAGAGGATAAGGGGGCTGCTTGGTATTGAGATTGATGAGTCCTCCATAGTCGAGATATTGAAGAGGCTGAACCTCCAATACAAGAAGGAAGGGGAGGGGTTTGTTATAACACCTCCGAGCTTCAGGAGGGATATACAGCAGGATGTTGATGTGATCGAGGAGGTGGCAAGGCTCTATGGGTATGAGAAGATACCGTCAACCATGCCTGCGATAAGGTTGAAAAGGATAGAGGGAAATGATAATTTCAGGACCATAAGGCTCATAAAGGATGCCATGGTGAAGGCAGGGTTTTCAGAGGTTATAAATACAAGCTTCCTGAATCCATCGGCGCTTGATGAACTCAATATACCTGATAATGACAGGAGGAGGCGACTGGTCCATATAAAGAACCCACTGAGAAGAGAGGAGTCCTGCCTCAGGACGACGCTGGTGCCTTCACTCCTTAATAACGCAGTGCTTAACCAGAACAGGGGTGAGAGGGCCTTCAGCCTCTTTGAGCTTTCAAGGGTCTTCTTTGATAGGGCCGAGGCATTACCTGATGAGGTTATGCAGATGGCAGCGATCCACTGCAGACCATTGAGGCCCTCGATATGGGAGAAGGCACACAATGGTTTTTACGACATAAAAGGGGCAATCGAGGGCCTGTTCGACTTCTTGAAGATCAAGGGATATTCATTCCAAAGAAGCGATAAGCCCCCCCAGCCATATCTTAATCCTGTGAGGTCATGCGCGATAGTGATAAACGGGGAGGTCGTGGGCTCGGTTGGAGAGCTCCACCCCTCTGTCGTCTCTCTATATGAATTGAGGGGTGACATAAGCATCTTTGAGATAAACGACCTCGAGGCACTCATCAGGGCGATACCATCAAGGATAACCTACAGGCAGTTACCAAGGTTCCCTTATGTCGAGAGGGATATATCCATACTCGTTAACAAGGATGTGCCTGTGGCAGAGATAGAGGGGGTCATCTCCTCCCTGAATTCAGAGATAATAGAGTCTGTGAGGCTGTTTGACATATACACCGGCAAGCAGATCCCTCCTGAGAAAAAGAGCATAGCCTTTACCATCCGTTACAGGTCATCTGACAGGACACTGACCGATGATGAGGTGGATGAACTCCATTCAAAGATCATAGACACACTCAGGCACACCATTAATGCAGAATTGAGAGGCTGATGGCCTTGATCAACCGTCCCGACCTCTCAAGGAGGATACTCTCAGACACCATTAACAAATGGATATTCAATAATGCAAAAGCGAGGGTCTTTCTTGTCGGTGGCCATCTGCGTGATATCCTCCTCGGGCGCCGGTCAATGGACATGGACTATGTGGTGGATGGTGATCCACTTGAGATCGCAAGGGAGGCCTCACGGGTCTTCATGGGCACGCTTATAATATTCAAGGGGCATGTATGCAGGGTCGTCCTGCCTGACAGGAGGATCATAGATTTCACCCCGCTTAAGGGAGACATACATAATGACCTTATGCAGAGGGACTTCACAATTAATGCAATGGCATGGACTCCAGAGGGCGGTATCATCGATCCTTCAGGTGGTATAAGGGATCTGGAGAGAGGGATTATAAGGGTGCTTTCCTCTGCAAACCTTGAGGATGACCCCCTGAGGGTCCTCAGGGCATACAGGCACGCAGCAGAGCTATCCTTCAGGATAGACAGGGAGACATCAAGGCTCCTTGAGGAGAACGCATCAGGTCTTAAACAGGTATCACCTGAGAGGATCACATACGAATTCTTCAGGATACTGAACCAGGAAGATTGCCATCGTTACCTCGTCAGGGCCTTTAAAGACGGTGTCCTTCAGGTCATTATAAGGATAGACGGGGATTCTCTGAAGGAGAATCTCAGGGTCTTGAGGAGATTTGAATCATTCATGGATAGAAATCACGACAGGCTCGGGCGTCTTTTAAGAAGGAGGAGGCTTGTCGGCCTCCTTGATGAAGAGATAAGCCAGGGGCTTGAGCGTGCAGGCCTTATCAAACTGTGCCTGATATTGAAGGGTCATGGCCTCAATAAGAGGACGGGCCTCCTTAGGGTGGCCAGGAGGATAAAAAAGGCCATAAGAGACCTCTCAAAGGCCCTCGAGCTATCCAGGGGAAGGATTACAGAGGAGAGGCTCTATGACATATTCTCTGCCTCAGGTGGTCATGTCTATGAGGCATCCATGGTCTTATCAATACGGCGTGAAGAGAGGCTTGAAGAACTCCTGGAAAGGGCAGACGACTTTATCAGATTCAAAAAGAGACCATTGCTTAACGGTGAGGAGATCAGAGAGATATTAGGGGGTGTTAGGGGTGTTATGATCGGCAGGGCACAGGCCCTTTTACACAGGGCCCAGTTTATGGGCCAGATCAGGACAAAGACAATGGCAAAAGACCTGATCCTCTCTAATTTTACATAATATATCTTATCGGACATTTGGTGCTGTGTCCTGATGTTTAAAAGGTGTGGTTAAGCCCCTTACCCCCTCTCCAGAATGAGGCTTCCATACTAAAATTTTTTAGATTGACTAATTTTTGTGCAGATTAAAAAACTATAAAAATCAATTACTTAGACTGCTTTTAAGTATTTTTGAGGGGTTTACAGAGGAGCTCATTGTCAAGGAGGGATACCGCCCTGACAAGGGTCCTTGACCGTGGCCTGAGCCCACCATCTTCGACCAGCACCCTTATGTAATTATCAGATATTGCCCTTAAAAATCCATTGGTTCTGTTGTTCTCCTCAATAATAACCTCAAGGATCCTGCCACAAAACCTTGAGATATATTGTCTTTTCTTTTCTGATGCAATGGCCCTTATCAGCCCTACCCTCTTCCTCCTGGTGGATGGGTCAATATGTCCTGTCATGGATGCCGCACGTGTGCCAGGCCTCTTTGAGTATTGGAATACATGCACATAACTGAAGGGCAGCTCCTGTATGAGATCAAGGGTCTGTTGAAATTCCCTCTCTCCCTCACCAGGAAAACCGACTATAACATCCGTGCCTATTGACACATCAGGGTTTATCGAGACCACCCTCTCAATCAACCCCCTGTAAGAGGCAGTGGTGTATCCCCGATTCATCATGTCCAGTATCCTGTCAGAACCACTCTGGAGCGGTATGTGCAGATGGGGACAGATGAGGCCCTCCTCCAACAGGGAGAGGATCTCATCATCACACTCATCCGGCTCGATCGAACTGAGCCTGATACGGACGTCAGGACAGGCATCCTTGATCCTCCTGACGAGCATGGATAAGGATGAACAGGGATTAAGATCACGACCATACAGGCCTGTATGGATACCTGTAAGCACAACCTCCCTGTATCCACTGGCATACAGGCCATCCACGGCCTTTAACACATCATCCACCCCAAGGCTCCTGCTCCTCCCCCTTGCAAACGGGACCGTGCAGTAAGAGCATGAGCGGTCACATCCATCCTGTATCTTCAGGAAGGCCCTTGCCCTGTTTGAATGGTATGTGCCTGTGGTTACTGGCGCATCAGGCTGGCTGATAGAGGACACAACCCTATCAGAGGCCAGCACCTCCTCAAGCCTATCAACAAGGCATCCCTTCCCTGAATTGCCCGTGACATATATAACACCACCGATCTCCGAGAGCTCCTTGGGCCTGAGCTGTGCATAACAGCCAGTGGCTATGACCCTTGCACCATGCCTCACTGCCTTCCTTATAATCTGCCTTGACTGTTGATCACTCCTTGATGTCACCGTGCATGTATTCACGATACAGAGCGTCGGGCTGTCCTCGATACCCACCACCTCGTATCCACGACTCCTGAGCTCACCCTCAATAATGGCACTCTCTGATTGATTCACCTTACACCCCAGTGTCACTACTGCAACCCGCATCCTCAATTACACCTTCTCTCCATACAGGGAGTGTTGCTTTGCCTCGATGATCTTTATGTCAACCAACCTTCCGGTATCCTCCTCATCTCCATAGAAATTGACGATCTTGTTTGTCCTCGTCCTTCCAGTCATCTTCTCAGGGTCGGTCTCGCTCCTGCCCTCGACGAGCACCTCCACGACCTCTCCCTCAAGCCCCTTATTCTTCCTGTATGTGATCTCCTCCTGTAGTGCGAGTATCTCGGTGAGCCTCTGTGACTTTGTCTCCTCATCCACATGATCAGGCAGTTCCACCGCCTTTGTCCCTGGCCTCTCTGAATATTTAAAGGCAAATATGCCGTCAAACCCTATCTCTTTGAGGGCCTTCACAGTGCACCTGAAGTCCTCCTCTGTCTCTCCTGGAAATCCTACGATCACATCGGTCGTTATGGCGATACCAGGGATCGCCTTTCTGAGCTTATCCACCTTCTCTTTATAATGGCCGTAGGTATAACCCCTGTTCATGAGCCTGAGCACCCTGTCAGAGCCTGCCTGAATCGGCAGGTGTATGTGCTCACACACCTTTGGCAGATCCCTCATATATTCAATGAGCTTATCAGACAGGTCCTTTGGATGGGATGTAACAAACCTTATCCTCTCTATCCCCTCTATTTCATGTAATACTTTAAGTAAATCAGGAAAGTCCAGGTTTTCATTGAGATTTTTTCCATATGAATTCACATTCTGCCCGAGGAGGGTGACCTCCCTGTAGCCCTTCTCTGCAAGGCCTTTGACCTCCCTGTATATATCCCTGCCTGGCCTGCTCCTCTCCCTGCCCCTTGTATATGGCACAACGCAATAGGCACAGAAGTTATCGCACCCATACATGATAGAGACCCATGCCTTTACCTGCCCTACCCTCTTTACAGGCAGCTCATTCAGATGATATTCAGGGTTCTCTTCAAGGGCTATTGCCTGTGCCCTGGTATCTATCCATTCCCTGAGCTTGTCGATATTGTCAGGCCCGAAGATATAATCAACATACGGGAATCTCTTAAATAGCTCCTCACCCTTTTGCTGTGCAATACAGCCTGCCACGGCTATCCTCAGGTCAGGCCTGTGCTGTTTCATCCTCTTCAACCTGCCAAGGTCACTGTAGAACTTCTGCTCGGCCTTCTGCCTTATATTGCATGTATTGATCACTATCACATCAGCGTCCCTGATGTTGTCGGTCTCCATGTAGCCCGATTCCGAGAGGATGCCTGCTATCTTCTCAGAATCATGCACATTCATCTGACACCCAAAGGTGCGTATGTGAAACCTCTTGCTCATAAAAATCCCACCTCAGGAAGATAATCTTATTTTACAATATTTTAAGGAAAGAATTTTGCCTCTTGATATGATCAAGACCGATCTCAAGAAATCCCTGGTGACCCCCTTCAAGACCCTTAAGGTGTTAGAACTGGTCTAAACGGTTTATAGACCTGACCTGTGGTAAGGCTTATAATAGTATCATGGAATCCGAGAGGTTCATCTCTGTGGTTATACCGAATCTTAATGGTGCCTCCACCATAGGCAAGACCCTCGAGGCTGTCTTTGCATCAGGGTACAGGAATTTTGAGGTGGTAGTGGTTGATGATGGCTCTGATGATGACTCTATCGAGATTATAAAGAGATATCCCTGCAGGCTCATCCAACTGAACGGACACCAGGGTACGTCAAAGGCAAGGAATACCGGTGCATTAAACAGCAGGGGTGATTACATATTCTTCATCGATGCGGATTGCCCTCCAAAGGAGGACACGCTCTCCATCATAAACAGGACCCTCAACAGTCATGGTAAGGAGGTGGTCATCGGGGGCACATATTCATGTGAGCCATATGATAGGGGATTCTTCAACAAGTTTCAGGCGGTCTTTGTCAATTACTTTGAGACGAGACGGCCTGAAAGGCCTGATTATATCGCAGCACACGCAATGGTCATGAGTCGTGAGACATTCATAAAGAGTGGTGGCTTCCCCGAGAGGTTCATGCCGATAATAGAGGATGTGGAGTTCAGCCACAGGCTCAAGAGGCAGGGCCTGAGGCTGATCATGAACCCAGAGATCGAGGTGAGGCACATATTCAATTTCAATCTCCTCAAATCCATCAGGAACGCAATAAGAAAGACCAGATACTGGAGCATGTATTCACTCAGGAACAGAGATGCGTTCAGGGACTCAGGCACGGCATCCACTGAACTGAAGACAAGCGTTGCTGTGATATTCCTGAGCCTTATGCTCCTCTGCCTGTGGCTCCTCACACACAAACCACCCTTTCTCTATGCCACGGTCATCCTGCAGTTTTTGAATCTCTTGGTCAATGCCGGTCTGTTCAGGGCATTCTATAGGGCAGGTGGTCTGGGGTTCTGTGTTATGGCCTCCCTCTACTATATTACCCTCTACTCACTCTCTGTTGGTATCGGCTCAATCATGGGTGTGGTAAGATATCTCTTAAGGAGGGGCAGGATATATTGAGCATGTATTCACCATTCAGGCATGTTGGATCGATCTTTTATAAGAAGAGGCCCATACACCTCACCTTCTTTGTTACAGGGCGGTGTAACCTGCGGTGCTCATACTGTTTCTATCTGTCAAGAGACGGAAAGGATAACGCACCTGAACTCTCTGTAGATGAGATAGAGGGGGTCTCCTCATCGATGAAAGACCTCCTGTGGCTTGCATTCTCAGGGGGCGAGGTATTCCTGAGGGACGATATTGTAGAGATAACGAGGATATTCTATGAAAGAAACAGGCCCTCGATCATCCTCTTCTCTACAAATGGCCTCCTCACAGAGAGGATTGAGGATGCGGTTGGATCGATCCTCAGAATATGCAGAAAGAGCACCATCGTTGTCAAATTGTCCATTGATGGTCCTGAAGAGGTGAATGACAGGATCAGGGGAGATGGGTGCTTTAAGAAGACGATCAAGACATATGAGAGGCTCAGGAGGTTCATCAACGAATATCCGAACTTTGAGCTGGGTATTAATACGGTCTTCTGCAGGGAGAACCAGGACAGGATGGATGAGCTTATCGAATATGTCGGCAGGCTCGATGACATCAAGACCCATACGGTCTCACTCATAAGGGGCAGTGTATTTAACGGGAGATTAAAGGATATTGATACGGAGAGGTATCTCAGGACCATTGAAAGGATGGAGTCTCTCCTCAGGGGCAAGAGGGCAAGCATCTACAGGTTCAGGGGCTCAAGGCTGAAGGCAGCACAGGACATCCTCCAGAGACGCATCATCTACAATACCATCACACGGCAGAGACAGTTGATTCCCTGTTATGCAGGGAGGCTCAATATCGTCCTGACAGAGACAGGCGACCTATACCCGTGTGAGTCTTTCGATATGAGACTTGGCAATGTAAGGGAGCATGACTACGATATATCAAAGGTCTTGAACACCACAGGCGCAAAGGAGATCATCAAGTCAATAGAGAGAGACCGCTGTTACTGCACACATGAATGTTACCTCATGACGAATATACTTTTTAATCCACGCATGTATCCATCGCTGATAAGGGAGTATCTGCGGCTGTGAGGAGACTCACGATAGGCTATTCACCCTGCCCAAACGACACGTTCATCTTCTATGGCCTGGTGCATGGAAGGATAGACACAGGGGGGCTTGAATTTAAAGAGACCCTCATGGATGTAGAGACGCTCAATCAGAAGGCATTTGATCTCGAATTTGACATAACCAAGGTCTCCTACCATGCCTATCTATATCTTAAAGGGGAGTATAACCTGTTAAGGGCCGGTGGTGCACTTGGGAGGGGTTGTGGCCCGCTGCTCGTGGCAAAAGAGTCATGTAATGTCAGGGAGCTCAGGGGCAAAAGGATCGCAATCCCTGGAAGATACACAACGGCATTCCTGCTATTAAGGCTCTATGACCATGAACTCTGTATCAACCCATACATAATGAGCTTTGACAGGATAATGCCTGCTGTAAGGAACGGAGAGGTGGATGCAGGACTGATCATACACGAGGGTAGATTCACCTATCCGCTTTATGGTCTTACGGAGATCATGGACCTTGGCAGGTGGTGGGAGGACGAGACAGGCCTTCCCATCCCCCTTGGGTGTATCATTGCAAGAAGGTCCCTTGGCGACTCACTGATTGAGGAGGTCAACGGGCTGATAAGGAGGAGCCTCGAGTACAGCCTTGCAAACCCACAGGAGCCCATGGGCTATATAAAGAGGTACTCACAGGAGCTGTCAGATGAGGTGATAAGAGAACACATAGCACTCTATGTGAATGACTATTCCATTGATATAGGTGAAGAGGGGGAGATGGCCGTAAGGGAACTATTGCACAGGGCAGAGGAGGCAGGGATAATAAGGCATGGGTGATGGCCCTCTTGCATCAATTGATATCGGGACGAATACATTCAGGCTTTTAATAGGAGAGGTTCATCAGGGGCCTGACGGATATACCATCAGGGAGATCCATTCAGAGAGGGTCATCACAAGGCTTGGTGAGGGTGTATCAGGTGGCAACATCCTCACTGACGAGGGCATCCGGCAGGGGATAAAGACGTTAAAGGATTTCAGCAGGGCCATCAGGGAGCACAATGTATCATCTGTGCTTGCCATCGGAACGAGTGCATTGAGGGAGGCAGAAAACAGGGATACATTCATCAGGAAGGCAGAGGAGGAGGCAGGGATCGAGGTCGAGATAGCCACCGAGGAGGAGGAGGCAAGGCTCACTGCCAGTGGGATGACGATGGATATACCCCTGTCTGGACCGGCTCTCCTCATAGACATAGGTGGTGGAAGCACGGAATTCATATTCATGGATGATGGCAGGATATCATGCATCAAGAGCATTAAACTGGGTGTGATCTATATGACAGATCGCTTTATGAGGCATGACCCCCCAACAGAGAGTGAGTTGAAAGGGATGGAGGGAGAGGTGATGAGGAGGCTTGAGGAGACCAAGGAGGTGAGACAGCTCACTACAGGGGGATCCATGCTTGTCGGCACGGCTGGGACCATCACCACCCTTTCCGCCATGCTCCAGGGGCTTGACAGCCACAGCCATGAGAGGATCCACAAGAGCACCCTCTTTATAGATTCAATAAATAAGATCTACAATGAGATAGCAGTGCTAAGCATGAAGGAGAGGGCAGAGATCTATCCTGTGCTTTTGGACAGGAGAATGGATATAATAGTGCCAGGGGTGTTGATCCTTAAATCGATAATGGCGACATTCGGGTTTAAAGAGATAATCGTGAGTGATTATGGGCTCAGGGAGGGGATAATCATAGAGCTATTCAAGAGGGTCAGGGGATGGTCATAAGAAAGGCAAGGATAGGTGACGTAAGGGACATACATCGTATCATCAATAAATTTGCAAAGAAGGACAAGATGCTGCCACGATCCCTGAACGAGATATACGAGAATATCAGGGACTTCCTGGTCTGTATTGAAAAGGGAAGGATTACAGGGGTGTGTGCACTTCACATACTATGGGAAGACCTTGCAGAGGTGAGGTCGATTGCCGTGCTGAAGGATTACCAGAGGAAGGGGATAGGCAAGAGGCTCGTGAAGGAGTGTCTTAAAGAGGCAAAGTCACTCGGGATAAACAGGGTCTTTGCACTCACCTATAATCCAGAATTCTTTATAGAGATGGGTTTCAGGGAGATAGACAAGAACACCCTGCCACAGAAGATATGGGGTGACTGCCTGAAGTGTCCTAAATTTCCTGAATGTAATGAGGTTGCAGTGATTAAAGACATACGGTTAACACCATAGCTCGATATTTTCAGGTTCTATCCCGGGCCTTTCCTCTTAAAAACCCCGATGTTCAGAGGCATCACAACAAAGACCACCCCTATGATTATAAAACAGTGAATCCTTACTCAAACAGCTGTATCCTTATATACGCCTCTTCTCTCATCCTCCTCAGATGTTCATCCAGTCTCTTCTTGATCTCTTCTTTTATAAGCAAATCCTCTATCTCACCCCTCACCTCGTAGAACTCTCTCCCTCCAAAGGACTCCCTGTGGGTCTTGAAATATCCCTCGATCTCTTCTATGGGGATGTGGATGAAGGGCCTTATCCTGAGGTCTATGTACTTCTTTTTTATAATCCTGTTTATATCCTTCCCTGAATATGTGACCAGTTCTGAGACAGGGACGAACCTCTCCACCTCCCTCAGCAGAAGCCTGTCATCTATCATCTCGTTCAACACATCCATGTCCCTCTTTCCCCTGTTTTCAGGCTCCTTCATCGCCTCCTGCAGCTCACTGAGCAGGATGATATCATCATCCACAATGGCCACAACCCTTTCGATGACCCCTGCACTGCCTGGGGCAGGGAACAGGAGAGAGGCGATAAAAGACGCCAGTATAATAACTCTAATCCCTGTGTGCATTACCTCAGAATGCATGGCCTATACTGAAGTGGAGCTCACCGACACTCTCATCAGGCAGTCTGTCAAGCTTATATCCATAATCTATCCTCAGGGGGCCGACAGGGGTCCTGTATCTCAGACCCACACCAATAGTGTATCTCAACTTGGCATCCACATCATCTATCACCTTCCAGACATTACCACCATCGATAAATGTAACAACCCCGAGTCCTTTTTTAAGGGGCACCCTCAGCTCCGCATTGACAAGCGCGAATACATTGCCACCTGTTGGAGAGCCGTCCTCACCCTTTGGTCCAAGGGTATCGTGACTGTAGCCCCTGACTGTGTTCCTCCCCCCAAGGAAGAACCTCTCGATCAAGGGCAGCTCCTCTGTCTCGCCAAAGGCATGGGCAACACCGCCCCTGACAGAGAATGCAGGGACCACACCCCTGTGCAATCGTGTATACCAGGAACTCTGAAAGACCATCTTTATAAATTCTGCCTCTGACAGGAGCGCCTTTGATGCAAACTTCAATATAATCCCATTCAGTGAACCAGAGGAGGGATCAAAGGGATCATCCCTCTTATCATAGAAGAGGGAGGGTGAGATACTGCTTATTGCAACAGTGCCTGTATCCTCTCTGCTTAATATAACGCCCTGGGCCACATCGGTGGTCTTGACAAAGGAGTATTCATAGCTTAGTCCTGCCTTGAGGGCACTCCTCAACTGCCTCTCTGTACTGGCGATGAAGGAGAGCTTCTTGACCTTGTAAAGCAGGTCTTTTGTATCAAGATTTATCACCCTCCTGTCCTCCTTTACGAGCGAAAGCGACAGTGGAAGCTCGGGTATGTTAAAGAGCCATGGCTCTCTAAAACTCAGATTGTATTTACTCTTCATGGCGTTCATCTCGATCCCGAGACCTACCCGCCTGTTATACCCGCCAAGATTCCTGTAGCTTATCTGTACTGACCCCCTCAGTTGTTCATAATCACCATACCCTATTGCCACATCCACACTCCCTGGTTTTGCCTCTTTCACTGTAATAAGCATGTCCCTCGTGAGCCTGCCGTCTGTCTCATATGGCGGAAGCAGATCTATGGAGAGCTCGTCAAACAGATCGAGCTTGAATAACGCCTCCCTGATCCTCATGAGCTCATCATAATCAATCCTCTGCCCCTCTCTGATGCCCATCTGCCTCATGATGACCTCATCCTTTGTCTTCCTGTTGCCACGGATGATCACCTTGCCAAGGTGTGAGGGTATGCCTTCGGTTATCACAAACTCCAGTTCTGCCCTCTCCTTCTCGAAGAGACCCCTGACCCTCACCTCTGCATCAAGAAAGCCGTTTCGTCTGTAGAGGGACAGAACCCTGTACCTCGCATCCCCTATATCCACTGTATTATAAGGAGAGCCAGGCTTGAGCCTGATGGCATCCCTTATGCTGTGTTCATCAATGGATGCATTACCCCTGATCTCTATCGAGCCGATCCTCACACGGGGCCCTTCATTTATGAGGAACTCTATCTCGATGCCTCCCTCCTGATCAGGATACTCCCTGACCCCATCCACCCCCATGTGGATATAGCCAAGTGCATTATAGAACCTCTTGAGTGCATCCACGCTCTCGGTGATGAGGGCTGGATTGTAAGGTCCTCCTGCCTTAAGCAGGACGACCCTCTTGAGCACATCCTGGGAGAGGCTCGCCCCTGCAAACCGCACACCTCTAACCACCACCTTCCTGCCCTCCGAGATGAAGACCTTGAGCCTGATCAGCCCTTCCTCCCTCTCAATCCCTGCAGCCACCTCCACACCAGGATAACCATTTTTCATATAGTGCCTCTTGATCACATTCACCATATCCTCGATCCTCTCCTCTGTAATCTGTTTATACTCGGTGATGCCCGTGAGTCTGAGGAGGCCCTTCGTGCTGAAGACGGTGTTACCCCTGAACAGGACCTCAAGCCTGTCCCCCTTCTTAACAGGGATTATCAACTCTCCATTATGGAATTTATAAGGTCCCACAACAGGATTTATATATCCCTGTCTCCTGTAAAGACCCTCTATCTCTCTTATATCCTGCTCGATAACATCCATATCAAGGATGCTGCCCTCTCTGAGTGTAAGATGCTCCATGACCTCAGGTGGAGCATTTATCCTTTTTATAATGAGGGGGGCTCCTTCATTGACATCGATGATTATATCCCTTTTATTCCTGCCTGCATCCACGACCCTGATGTCAACCTCTGCATTTATAAAACCCTTCCTGTGAAAGAATGTTATGAGCCCCCGCCTCGCCTTCTGGAGGAACTCCTCCCTTAACCCCCTCCCTTCTTTAAACAGGAAGGCTTTCCTGATATCCCCTGTGGAGACCCATAGGTTGCCGTGCACAATGATATCCCTTACCAGGGGAACCTCCTCTACAATATACTTGAGCCTGACCCCGTCCTCATAGTCTTCGGCCACAGCCTTTATATCAAGGAATATCCCCTTCTTAAAGGCCCTCCTTATACCACGACCCAGCACCTCCCTGTCAAGCCTGTCGCCCTCATGGAGACAGATGAGGTCGATCAGATCTTCCTCCTTCATCCTTGTGAGGCCCTCCACCTCTATGGCCTTTATCACCCTGTCAGATGGATGGGTGGCAGAGGGTGTGATGAGAAGGAGGAGTAAGAGTATACCTGTCAAGACACCGATATGCTGATTTCGTCCTCTAATACAGCCGATCCAGCACCTTACCAACTCGTTCTCCTCACCCTGTGTATCATTCAAACTCGAACCTGTAGTTCAGGTCCATCCCTATACTGCCAAGTTCATCCCTTGTGCCTATAATGGAGATCTTCTTGCCGATCCTGTATTTAACCCTTATAATGCTCTCCTCTGTTGTGCCGATGGATATTGTATAGCTGATGGATAGCCTCTCATTTAGGAGTCTCTTCCCCACGGTGATCCTCGGACTCAGTGCACCTGTTGATGTGGTCTGGGGGTTGATCTCAAAACGTTCAACCCCGACCATGCTCCTCAATCCCTCTGTGAACACATCCTCCACGCCACCGGCAAGGATTGCGGTTGCCTCACCTGCAGCTATGCCACTCTCAAACCCCCTGCCCTCCTTATCAACCCTGCCTGCTGTAAGGAGCATGAGTATCTCATTCTCAGAAAGTGGTGGATCTGACGAGAGGAAAAGGCCGAGTCTGTCAAGTGGTCCCTCTATGGTCATCCTGACCCTGTAACCCCTGGTGAATGTCTCTGCCTTGACATTGAAGACAGGGCTTATCCGTCCTGTCTCTACAAAGTCGACCCTACCGCTTATGATCTCGAACTCATTATCCCTGAAGTAGATGTTTCCGTCATCTGCCCTGACACTGCCGATAAGGCCATATCTATTAACCCTGCCTGTGATTGTCAGGTCGAGGCTTACAGGACTCCTGAGTATATTGTTGTCGATCATTATCCCCTCTGAGCCTGATATGTGTATATTAAGGCCGGTATCAGCAAAGAAGGGGGGCGTCTCAACGATGGCCCCTTCACCTCCTGTCTCTGTAAGCCCTGTCAGCCAGCCCTTCCATTCCACCCTCCGCTCATATCTTGCACTCTTTATATATAAATCTCCAGAGAGCATATCACCCTCTGCGGATGATTCATAAAAAAGCTGACCATCAAACACCGCCTTTATGCCTTCAAGGTGGCTCAGGCGTATCCCATCGAGTCTTGACATGATGGAGAAACCCTTAAAAGAAAGGCCCTTGAGGTACCCCACACCTGACACCTCCACCCTTCCACCTGCAAACTGGCCATAAAGGGAATCGATGACCACCCTGTCCCTCTTAAAACCAACGCTCCCCTGGAATGGCCCTATTATATATGGAAACCCCTTTATCGATGCCGTAACATCCTTCAGCCTTATCTCACCTGTAATATCAGGCCTCTGCCACCTGCCTGATATCTCAACAGTGACATCACCCTCACCCCTGAGTGACGACACCCTCCTGCTCAGGGCACTCAATGGCGCTAAGCCAAGGTGCCCGACCATCCTTATGTCGTATCCCTGGCCTATATCAATCCCACCTGTTACTGAGACATAGGCCCTGTCACCCATGAGCTCAAAAGAGCCTATCTCAAGCCTCCTGTTATTAAGCCTGATGAGTATCACACCCTTGTTTTTAAATCTGTATCCATAGAGAGCCATGTCGATGGAATCAAACCTTGTTGTCATGGACAGCACCCTCCTGCCCCTTCCACCCAGATTAATCGCCCCCCTGGCTCTTAAATGCATCTCTTCATCAGGCACATCCATCACACCCCTGACAATCATCCCGTAGTCACCCTGATCAAACCTCATATTTATCTCCCACTCAGGCACCCTTCCAACCACCACCTTACCATCAACACCCACTCTGTCCCTTGGAAGGCTGGCATTAAAACGGATGACCCTGTCCTTCATCTTTGCACTCATTGAACCTTTATGAAACACGATACCCTTGAGATTGATATCCCCCAGATCCATGGACAGGGCAACATCAGGATTATCTATTGAACCATGTGCATTCAACCTCAGGGCCTTTACCACTCCGCCAATCCCGTATCCCTTCAGACCATCCACATCCTCGAGCCTCAGTCTGTTGGATACGAGCGCGAGTTTAAACCTCCTGTTATGGTAGAGCGTCCCGTCCCCTGTAAGTTCACTCTCTCCCCTGCTCAATGCGATGGACTTAAACTCCAGCGCCTCTTCAGAGAATCCCACCTCAATGCCTATCCTGTCAAAGGCCTGCATAGGGAGCATGGCCTCTCTGACAAGGAGCCTTCCCCTGCCCTGATAATCCTCTCTTGTGCCCTTAAAGTAGAGCGTTCCATCCACATAACCTGAAAGTGGTGCGTCTTTATAAAAGAACCCTGCCAGCACCCCTGCATCGGCATTATTCAACAGGACCTTCAGATCAAACAGTGGCCTGTTGAATGAGAAGAGCCTCTCTGCATCTCTGAAGCTCACCGTTCCTGTGATCCTGTAATCCGACCTGCCTTTGCGGATCTCGAGCCTCTTTAATCTCAGGGAATCGACGGAGTATGTGAGCTCTGAATCAAGGGTATCGAATATAAAACCATTGATACTGCCTGATGACATCTGTAGAGAGCCTGATATATTTATATCCTCCATTGACCCACCTGCACTGCCGGTGAATACGAGTTTCCCCTCCAGATTATCCATGAGCTCTGATGCATCCCTGCTGTTGAGCCTGATCTTTAAAAGGAGCTTTCTGTCCATGAGGTTGATATCTCCGTCCATGAACATCTCGGACAGGGGTGTAAAGAACCTTGCGTCCTTGATCGTGACGACCCTGTCCTTAAACCTAACCACTCCCTCAATGCCCCTGAGCCTGGTGATCGGACCCTCCTCCGTAACATCCCTGTTTGTGTAATTCACATCTGCGACAACATCAAAGTCCCTTCCCTTGATCTTCTTTAGATCAAACTCCCCATCGATGATGCCCCTTGAGAAGGGGGCGTCCCACCCGATAAATCCGAAGAAATCCCTGCTATCTATACCATCAACACTTGCCCTGACAAAATAGTCTCCACGAGGGATGAGAAGGTATGCATCCCCCTTCAGCTCTCCCTTATATGTATGTGCTATAAAATCCCTGAGGTCAAACCTCCTGTTCCTGTATCGGATATCTCCCTCGGCATCATCCAGAGGCAGGGTGCTCAGGAGGCCATCCCTGAGTCTCACCCTGCCCTCTCCCACCAGATCCTTATAACTGCCGCTTATCCTCCCATCCAGTGATATCCTCCCTTCTATCCTGTCTCTGACCTTGAGGAGCCTCATGAGGTCTTCAAGATAAAAGAACCCCTCTGTCTTTAAATCAAGGACAAAGTCAGGCCATCCCCTGTCAGGCAGGATCTCAACACCTCCTGTGAGTCTGATCTCGCCCTCACTCGCCCTATCAGACCTTACACCCATGATCCTGTTGACCGTCTCAGTCAGGACCCTTGCCCTCCCCTTGATCACCCCCTTTTTGAAACCCTCATCAGGCGAGAAGGACAGCCTGCCATCTGCCCGAAGCTCTGAGCCATAAACTCCTATATCTATGTCCGAGAGCTCCACCACACCATCCCTTCCTATCCTCACCCTACCGTCTGCATCATAGACCACCTCTGAGAGCCCCTTGATGGAGATGTGACCCTCATCGAGTGACCAATCGAGGATAAGCTCATCCCCTCTAAAAAACCCGCTCACCATGAGCCCCCTGCCCGAGACCTTCCTGAGCCCATTCATCCCGCTCAGATCAAACTCTCCTCTGATGATCTTGATCCCCTTCAATGTAACCACGACACCCTCCCTGCCACCAGAGAGATATCCCTTGATGTGGTCGATCATCCTCTGGATCTCCTCTTTTGAAGCCGTAATATTCGGCTCTTTGAGTGACAGCCTGCTGAGCCTTACCTCACCGCGCAGGAGTGCAAGGGGGTCTATATATGCACGGGTCTTTGTGATCCATACGAGTCTGCGTCCCTCATCGTTGAAGACCCTGATGCTCTTTATCTGGATATAGAGAGGAAGTAGGTTTATCACTGCATGATCGGTGATGATCCTTTCGCCGGTGGCATTCTCAAGGATGGGGATAATGATCCTCTTTATTGAATTAGAGAGATACGGCCCCCTCAGGAGGAAGAATATAACCAGGAATATCAGCAGTCCTGGCAGTAGCCTCGAGAATATCCATCTCCTCCTGGTAAAGAATTCCTTCATCACTATTCATACCTGAGCGCAATTATTGGGTCAAGACCTGCCGCCTTCTTTGCAGGATAGACACCAAAGAATATACCCACGAACACAGAGAACGAGAATGCCATTATTACCGACCATCCACTCAACCTGGTGGGCAGATAGGACACAAAGAGGGGTATCATCCATGTGAGCACAACCCCGATCAGTATGCCCATTATCCCTCCTACGAGACTCAGCACAACGGCCTCGGCAAGGAACTGGAAGAGTATGTCCCTGTTCTTCGCACCGATCGCCTTTCTGAGTCCGATCTCCCGTGTCCTCTCCTTGACAGAGACGAGCATGATGTTCATAATCCCAACGCCTCCCACCAGCAGTGATATGGAGGCGATACCTGCAAGCACAGCGGTCATGATCTTCAGTATCCTCTCCATAACAGAGAGCATCTCATCCTGGCTGAGTATGGTAAAGTCCTCCTCCCCAGCATGCTTTTTAAGCAGGGTCCTCCTGATGTCCTCCTTTGCAAGGGGTATCTCCTTCTCGCTCCTCACCTTAACCGTTATGTTGAAAAGGCTGTCGGTGTCAAAAAGCTCCATTGCGGTTGTAACAGGTATAAACACAAGGTCATCAAAGTCAAAACCGAGCGTAACGCCCTTCGGGGCCATCAGGCCGATGACCCTGAACTTGGTCTCTCCAATGGTGATAAGCCTGCCGAGGGGGTTTATCTCACCCAGTATCTCCCGCTTCACTGTCCTTCCTATCACACACACCCTCCGCCTTGCCTCCACGTCCGTCTTTGTAAAGAAACGGCCGCTGTCGACCGAGAGGTTCCTTACCCTGAAGAACTCCTCTGACACGCCCTCCACATACGTGTATCTGCTCTTTGAGATGTATTTGATGAGGGATGTGCCCACCACAACAGGTATCGACGACTCTATATACCTCGATCGCCTCTTTATCAGCTCGGCATCGCCATAGACGAGCTTTCTGACGGCACTCGTCCCCATATGTGGTCCCCCCTCTGATGATGTCTTTCCAGGGACAACCACCAGGATGTTTGACCCGAGCCCTGTGAACTCATCCCTGATGTATTTCCTCGCCCCCTCGCCTATCGAGACCATCAATATAACGGCGGTCACACCGATCACAACGCCAAGCACGGTCAGGAATGACCGTGTCTTGTTGATCAGGATAGTGGTTCGAGACATCTTTAAGACCTCAATAACATCCATCAAGACAGACCCCATCCTTTATGGTGATTATCCGTTTCGCTGTCCTGGCAACGGCCATCTCATGGGTTACAAGGATTATGGTTATCCCCTCCTCATTGAGGCTCCTGAATATCTTCATTATCTCCGCCCCTGCCCTGCTGTCAAGGTTGCCTGTTGGCTCGTCAGCAAGGATCACAGAGGGGTTCATCACGAGCGCCCTTGCAATGGCCACCCTCTGCTGTTCGCCTCCACTCAGTTCAGCAGGGGTATGGTCCTTGCGGTCGATGAGTCCGACCTTCTCCAGCACATCCGCCACTTTTTCCTCACGTTTTGCTTGAGGTATATTACTATAAATCATTGGTAATTCAACATTTTTAAATGCTGAATATCTTGGCAGCAGGTTGAAGCTCTGGAAGACAAAGCCAAACCTCTTGTTCCTCAACTCAGCAAGCTCATTATCCGTCCTCTCTGCTATATCGATACCCTCAAACAGATACCTCCCTGACGACTGCCTGTCAAGACACCCTATGATATTGAGAAGGGTGGACTTGCCAGAGCCTGAAGGCCCCATGATGGCCACGAAGTCTCCCCTTTCAACATCAAGGTTAATACCCCTGAGGACATCGATCCTCACCCTGCCCAACAGATAGCTCTTTCTGATATCCCTGAGGCTAATCAACAACCTTTACCCTCACGCCCTCCCTGAAGCCAGGATTATCAGGTGTGAAGATAACCGTCTCTCCCTCCTTAAGGCCTGATTTTATCTCGGTAAGGTTCCAGTTAAAGAGCCCTGTCTCGACCTCCCTCAGCCTTGCCCTCCCTGACTCAACGACATACACATACCGCCTCAATCCCTCCTCAATGACCACCTGTGATGGCACGACAAGGGCATCCCTGACCCTGCCGGTTATTATCTCTATATCAGCAGACATCCCTGGCTTGATAATGATATCATCCTGGGGCACCGAGACCCTCACCTCAAACGTCCTGGTCTCAAGCCTGCCGCCGGTCACTATCGGGGAGAGCCTTATCACCTCTCCCCTGAATGTCCTGCCAGGATAGGCGTCCATAGTTATCCTTACCTCCTGACCGACTGAGACCCTGCCAACATCGGCCTCATCAACAGGGGCTGAGATGTAGAGTAACGAGGGATCAACTATAGAGACGATCTTCTGTCCTGGTGCAACAGTATCACCGACCTTTACTGGCCTCTCAGCGATTACGCCATCAACCGGTGCCTTTATAAACGAGTATTCATACTGGAGCTTTGCCATGTCATACACTGCCCTCGCATCCTCAAGCGCAGCCCTTGCAAGCAGGAGCCTTGCATTTATGTCATCAAACTGCTGTTTGCTCAGTAGCTGTTCCTTAAAGAGGGTCTTCTTCCTGTCATACTCCTTCTCTATATTCGATAGATTTATCTCTGCCCGTCTCAGCTCTGCCTCTGCCTTTCTCAGGTTTGCCATGACCTCATCGGTATCAAACCTTGCTATCAGTGCTCCCTTCTTCACTGTGTCACCCTCATCATAATAAAGCCCTGTTATCTTCCCCTTCCTCTGAGCGGTCACATTCACCTCGACATCGGACCTGATTATACCTGTGGACGTCCCTGTAACCGTTGCCTCGATCTCCTGCCTCGTCACGGTGGCCCCCTTGACCTCAATGGGTGCAAACCTCTTCTTATAGACAAGGAACCCTATTAAGGCAACAAATGCCAGGACAGTAAGCCATATTACAGCCCTCTTAAGGATGATCTACCCTCCTTTTTGTTAAGGATTCTATAAAGAATAACACAAATACTAACATGCTATCACCTGAGCATAGAATAACCTGCCATGAAGGGTCCAAGAACAGGCCCCTGGAGACTTAGTGGTGAGACCTCCACAACCTGCTTTCAGATCATAAAACAGGAAGCCCCATGAAGTGACATGAGTTCGGGCTGACCACCTCCTGTGCTTTCCTCAGTTTATCAATTTACACAGTTCGATGGACAGCCCCCTTTGAAAGGATTAAATCTTCTATAGAACAAGCCTTTATGGATTTCTAATACGTCTTGTCCTATATCTATCTTTCTCTACAACGCAGAAATAATGATGCAATTCGTCCTCTTTGTGGCTTTTTAGCAGCCTGGATAATTCGTCATGTATTGCGTTGATATCTAAAGGTCCCCCCTCAAAATATTACCCCTGTAGCTATCTCCTCTTTTAGAAATACAAGTGCACCAAAATCTTTATCCCTGGTAACAAAAAGTCTCTTCATTACCCTCGCCTTCTGTAACAGCTCCACATCAGTAGCGGATTTGCAAGGTCAAGATGGGGGAGTATTGCCAAGGGATATTGCTCATAAATAGTGAATCCGTATAGAGAGCCCTGATTCCTGAGGAGGTTACGCCGATTCCCTATCAAGTGATCTGTACTGGATGGCCTCTGAGATATGCTCTGCCTCTATCAATTCTGAGCCTGCAAGGTCTGCTATCGTCCTTGAGACCTTCAGTATCCTTGTATATGCCCTTGCTGAGAGACCGAGTCTCTGCATGGCTGTCTCCAGTATCTCCCTCGCCTCCTTTTTGAGGGAGCAGTATTTTTTTATGTGCCTTGATCGCATCTTCGCATTAGAATAGATACCGTCTTTTTTGAACCTCTCTATCTGGATCTCCCTTGCCCTCTGAACCCTCTGTTTAATGGCACTGGATGGCTCACCGGATAGTTCATTGGACAGATCCTTGTATGCGACAGCCGGCACATCTACATGGATATCTATTCTGTCAAGGAGCGGCCCTGAGACCTTCTGTCTGTAACGATGTATCTGGGATGGGGTGCATGTGCACTGATGCCGTGGATCTCCAAAGTAGCCACATGGACAGGGGTTCATGGCACATACAAGCATAATGGATGCAGGATAGGTGATGGAACTGACCGCCCTGGAGATTGTAACAACCCCATCCTCTATGGGCTGTCTCAAGACTTCAAGCACATTCCTCTTGAATTCTGGTAGCTCATCAAGGAAGAGCACTCCATTGTGTGCAAGGCTCACCTCACCAGGCTTCGGCACCTGTCCACCTCCTACCATTGCAACGTCAGACACCGTATGGTGGGGTGAACGGAATGGCCTTGTGGCGATCAATGATTGACCACTCCCCACATATCCCATCACACTGTGAATCCTGGTCGTCTCAAGGGCCTCCTCGAATGTCATATCAGGAAGTATCGTGGGTATCCTCCGCGCAAGCATGGTCTTGCCAGAGCCTGGCGGGCCTATCATCAGGATGTTATGGCTGCCTGCAGCGGCAACCTCAAGCGCCCTCTTGACATGCTCCTGGCCCTTGACATCCATAAAGTCATCCTGATATACGGAATTCTCCCTCATCACCTTTGTGATATCTATCCTGATCGGTGTCTTTTTGTCTTCTCCCCTGAAGAATCCGATCAGTTCTGGCAGGCTTTCAAAGCCATACACATCGATACCCTCCACAACCGCAGCCTCCCTGGCATTCTCCCTGGGTATGATTATACCCTTCAGCCCCCTGGCCTTTGCCTTTATGGCCATAGATAAGGCGCCCTTAACGGGTTTTATCATTCCATCAAGAGAGAGTTCCCCCGAAAGCATGTAACCCTCCACAGAGCGTGGCTCTATAAAGCCCTCTGCTGTCACAATCCCTATAGCTATTGGGAGGTCGAATGCAGAGCCTTCTTTCTTTATATCCGCTGGCGCAAGGTTTACGGTTATCTGCTTTAGTGGGAAATTAAAGCCTGTATTCTTTAATGCTGCCTTTACCCTGTCCTTGCTCTCCTTAACCGCTGTGTCAGGCAGACCGACCATTGAAAAATGAGGCAGCCCCCGTGATGTTATATCAACCTCGACCTCAACAATATGTGCGTCGATACCGATCAGTGTTGCACTGAGGACCTTGGAGAGCATAGTGAGAAATAATATAACAAAGATTTTTGGTTTTACAAGGGGTTGTGTTTCCTTTGTATCATGATAATGATAAATGTTAAAATGCTTTAATGAGGATTTGTTAAAGGAGGGACTATGGGATCTATATTGCAGGGAGAGGTCATCAGGTCGTGTCTGAAGGGTGCGTTCTTAACAGGGCTGTCCTTTTTTATCATCTCAATTCATAGCCTTGCCTATCCATTCAACATAGAGGGTGAGGGTTGTGGCACAGATTGCATCCAGTGTCACAAGATCGAAAAGGACGAGGCATCAGAGATCCTCAAGGATTTTGTTGAGAAGGTGATAGATGTAAAGCAGGGGCCTGTGAAGGGGATGTGGATGGTGGAGGTGGAGGCAAAGGGGAAGAGGTTCCCTGTGTATCTCCATTATTCAAAGAAGTATTTCTTTGCCGGCAGTATCATCGACATAGAGAATAAAAGGCTTGTCGGTGGCGAGGTTAAACCTGCTCCCAAGAAAAAGGTGGATGTTGGCAAGATACCCCTTGATGATGCCATTGTCATGGGCAATCCCATGGCAAGAAAGACGGTGATCATCTTTGATGACCCTGATTGTCCGTATTGTAGAAAGCTGCACGGTGAGCTGAAAAAGATCGTATCAGAAAGGAAGGATATCGCATTTTATATAAAGCTCTTCCCGCTTGTAAAGCTCCATCCCGATGCCTATAGAAAATCCAAGAGCATCGTCTGCGAGAGATCACTGAAGCTGCTTGATGACGCCTTCTCAGGCAAGGAGATCCCACCGCCCACATGTGAGACCAATCAGGTGGATGAGAATATACAGCTTGGTAGGTCCCTCGGGATAACAGGCACACCAACGCTTATACTCCAGGATGGCACCGTGGTCTCGGGCTATACAACGGCAGACAGACTCATAGCCCTGATCGATAGTGTATCATCAGAGAAGTGAGGCACATCAGGCTCATCCTCCAGTATGATGGCACGAATTATTCAGGCTGGCAGGTCCAGAGGGTCAGGACACCTGAACGGATTGTCACAATCCAGGGGGTCCTGGAGGATGCGATCGAGAGGGTAACAGCCCGAAGATCAAGGGTGACAGGTGCCTCAAGGACAGACGCGGGTGTCCATGCGCTCGGTCAGGTGGCCTCGTTTAAGACCAATACCACCCTTGATACAGAGACACTGAGGAGGGCATTGAATGCCAATCTCCCACCTGATATAAGGATAATGGATGTGAGTGAGGTCGATGAAGACTTCCACCCACGATACAGTGCGATAAGGAAGGTCTATTCATACCTCATCTCATACTCCAACCCCCCTTCTCCATTTCTCGGCAGATATACCTGGCAGATATACCATGACCTGTCGGGCAGGGTTGACCTGATGCGTGAGGCTGCTGACTATCTCGTAGGAGAGCACGACTTCTCGTGTTTCAGGGCCTCCGGGTGTGCATCAAAAAATCCTGTGAGGACTATATATAACATCAACATCTCGCTCTCTCCATGTTTTGAGTTTTTTACATTCAGGCTCGATGTAGGGCTGCTGAAGATAACCATCGAGGCCAATGCCTTTTTAAGACATATGGCGAGAAACATTGTTGGGACACTTGTAGAGATAGGGAAAGGAAGGCTCAGCCCTTCTTATATAAGAGATATACTCGACTCAAGGGACAGGAGGCGTGCAGGGATTACCGCACCGGCATGTGGGCTCTTCCTGGAGAGGGTAATCTTCAACCAACCACGTTAAACCGTCTGACCCTCAAGCCCACCCCAAGCTCCCTGGCAAGGGCCTTGCATCTTTCTATATCTATCTCAGGTATATCGACCACCGTGATATTCACATCGGGTATATATCTTTTGGCCTCCTTTATGAAGGAGATCACACCATCAAAGGCATCCTTGAATACCGGCCTGCATATCCTCTCATACTTGTCCCTGTCCTCTGCATCGAGGCTTATGGAGATGCTGTCGATTATGCCGCATAATTCAGGCAGGATATTCCTCTGATTTATCATATTACCATGCCCATTGGTGTTGATCCTGACCCTCCCTCCCCTATCCTTGACCCAGCGTGCCACCTCCTTTACCACATCAAGCCTCAGCAACGGCTCTCCAAGACCACAGAATACCACCTCCTTATAGGAGGCCGGGTCATCTATGGCGCTGATGATCTCCTTTAATGTCGGTTCCCTCTTCAGCCTGAGGTTGTGCCCTTTGACATAGTCTGTCTGGAATCTCACACAAAAACCACACCTGTTTGTACACCTGTTCGTGATATTCAGATAGAGGTTGTTCCTGATCCTGTATGCAACCTCTCCTTCGTCAGGCAGCTCTCCTATCCTAAAGAGCCTCTTTGCATTCAGTGTGGTTATCCTTGCTATATCATCCAGTGTAACTCCTCTTATCTGGGCGATCATCTCGGCGATGTATCTCAGGAATGAGGGTTCATTCCTCCTGCCCCTCATAGGCACAGGGCTTAGATATGGTGCGTCTGTCTCTATGAGCAGATAGTCATCGGGTATTAAAGATACGATCTCTCGCAGTCTGTTTGCATTCTTGAATGTGACAGGCCCTGCAATCGATATATAAAACCCCATATCCATTGCCTTCTTCGCCATCTCTATGTCACCTGAGAAGCAATGAAGCACGCCCCTCATGCCTGTCGCCTCGTCCTTCAGTATGCTCAGCGTATCATCCTTTGCCTTCCTGCTATGGATGATTATGGGTAGATTGTGCCTCTTTGCAAGCCCTATCTGTAGCTTGAAGGCCTCTATCTGTGTCTCTCTTGGCGAATTCATATAATGATAGTCGAGTCCGATCTCACCAATGGCCACAATACGGTGATCCTCAAGGAGCTCCTCTAACCTGGTGCGGGTGGCCTCATTCAGGGTATCTGCATCATGCGGATGGATACCAACAGAGGGATAGAGGGTGCTATACCTGCCTGACAGGCTCAGGGCCTTCAGATTGGCCTCCATGTCAGAGCCTGCGTTTATGATGTATCTGACACCTGCAGCCTCGGCCCTCTCTACCACATCGTCCCTGTCATCCTCGTATTCATCCATCTCGAGGTGGCAGTGAGTGTCGAAGAGTTCGTATTCCATGGCTATGATATCTTATTGAAATACCGAGAGATTTGTCAAAACAGCCCTTGTAATTTTTGTTATAATATGATAACTTTCAAACTTATATAAAGAGAGGGGGGAGGAGTCTTGAAGGATCACGAGATCGCAGAGATCCTGAGGAAGGAGAGTGAAGAATTCAGGAGGCTCGAGGAGGAGCACAGGAGACTGGACGAAACCCTTGCCCGTATTGACAAAAAGAGGTTCCTCACAACGGATGAAGAGATCGAGAGAAAGAAGATACAGAAGCAGAAACTCAGGAACAAGGACCTCATGGCAGAGATGATAAGGAAATACAGACAGAAACTGAAGGCCAATCAATGATATCATGAAGAGCGATTCAATCAAAAAGGGTCTTGAGAGGCTGCCTCACAGGGCACTGCTCTATGCCACGGGCATCCCGCGCACAGAGATTGACAAGCCCTTTATAGGTGTTGCAACGAGCTTTACCGATATCATCCCTGGCCATATCGGCATGCGTGATCTTGAGAGGTTCATTGAGAAGGGTATTCACACCGGAGGCGGATACCCATTCTTCTTTGGCATCCCGGGCATCTGTGATGGTATTGCCATGGGTCACAGGGGCATGCACTACAGCCTGCCCTCCAGGGAGTTGATCGCTGACATGATCGAGACCATAGCAGAGGCACACCAGTTTGATGGTCTTGTGCTACTGACGAACTGTGACAAGATAACCCCTGGGATGTTGATGGCAGCGGCAAGGGTCAACATCCCATCCATAGTGGTGACAGCAGGGCCTATGCTCTCAGGCCATTTAAGGGGAAGGAGACTCTCTCTTGTTAATGATACCTTCGAGGCCATCGGTAAGTACAAAAAGGGCCTGTTGAGTGACCAGGATATAGCAGAGCTTGAGGTGTGTGCCTGCCCCGGGGCTGGTTCGTGTCAGGGCATGTATACAGCAAATACAATGGCATGCGTTACCGAGGCGCTCGGCATGAGTCTAACAGGATGTGCAACATCACTCGCGGTATCATCCAGGAAGAGGAGGATAGCCTTTCACAGCGGTGTGAGGATAGTCGAACTCATAAAGAAGAATATAACCCCAAGGAGGATCATGACCCGTCGATCTTTTGAGAATGCCATAAGGGTGGATATGGCACTCGGTGGGTCAACCAACACGGTCCTGCACATACCAGCAATAGCCCATGAGGCAGGCATCTCCCTGCCCCTTGAGATATTCGACAGGATAAGCCGTCAGACACCGCATATTGCTGATATGCTCCCAGGTGGAAGTCATTATCTTGAAGACCTTGAGTATGCAGGAGGAATACCTGCTGTGATGAAGAGGCTGAAGCGTTCCCTGCATAATACCCTAACGGTCTCTGGCAAAAGGATACATCAGATTGCAGATGATGCAGAGGTGATCGACCCTGAGGTAATAAGGCCCGTTACAAGGGCCCATCATAAGGAGGGTGGTATAGCAATACTCAAGGGTAGCCTTGCACCTGAAGGGGCTGTTGTAAAGCAGTCTGCTGTGAGTAAGGGCATGCTGAGGTTCAGGGGAAGGGCAAGGGTGTTCGACTCGGAAGAGGATGCCATGAAGGCGATACTTGGCAGGAGGATAAAGGCAGGGGATGTCGTGGTGATAAGATGTGAGGGGCCAAAGGGTGGACCTGGCATGAGGGAGATGCTCGGGCCTACATCTGCAATCGCAGGGATGGGATTGAGTGAGTCTGTTGCACTCATTACCGATGGGAGGTTTTCAGGCGGCACAAGGGGCCCATGTATAGGCCATGTCTCTCCAGAGGCCATGGAGGGCGGGCCGATCGCCATAGTCAGAGACGGCGATATCATAGACATAGACATCCCAGGAAGAAAGGTGGACCTTCTCCTCAGCAGACAAGAGGTCAAGAAGAGGCTCTCTAAATGGAGACCATCCAGACCAAGGATAGACAGTGGATGGCTTGCAAGATACTCTGCCTCTGTAACATCTGCAGGCACAGGGGCTATAATGAAGGTCAGAGAAAGGGATTGAACAATGAAAAAAAGCGGAGCAGAGATACTCGTTGAATGTTTAAAGAGAGAGGGTGTCAGGCATATCTTTGGTTATCCTGGAGGCGTGGTGCTCAATATATTTGACATCCTCTATGATGATAAGGACATAAGGCTGATCCTGACAAGGCATGAGCAGGGCGCTGTCCACGCGGCAGATGGCTATGCAAGGGCGAGTGGAAAGGTCGGGGTTGTGCTCGTCACATCAGGCCCAGGGGCAACAAATACCGTAACAGGCATAGCGACCGCCTCGATGGACTCTGTGCCGATAGTGGTGCTGTCAGGCCAGGTGCCCACAATGCTGATAGGTAACGATGCATTTCAGGAGGCTGATATCGTTGGCATCACCAGGCCATGCACCAAACATAACTACCTCGTCAAGGACACGGCAGACCTCGCAAGGGTCGTGAGGGAGGCCTTTTATATCGCATCCACTGGAAGACCAGGCCCTGTCCTGATTGACCTTCCAAAGGATGTCACAGGTGGGACGGCAGACTTCACATGGCCAAAACAGGTGAAGATAAGGGGCTATAATCCCACATACCATGGCAATAGGTGGATGATAAAGCAGGCAGCCAACGAGATAGCAAGGGCAAAGAGACCGGTCATCATGGCAGGTGGTGGTGTGATCATCTCAGGGGCATCAAAGGAGCTCAGGGAGCTGGCAGAATACACGGAGACACCTGTGGCCATGACCCTGATGGGCCTTGGGGGGTTCCCAGGAACCCACAGGCTCTCTCTCGGGATGCTCGGTATGCATGGCACCTACTGGGCCAATATGGCGGTGCAGCATGCCGATCTTATAGTGGGGATCGGGGTGAGGTTTGATGACAGGGTCACAGGAAGGATAGCCTCATTCGCACCAAACGCAAGGATCATCCACATTGATATCGATCCAACCTCGATAAGGAAGAATGTGAGGGTGGATGTTCCGGTGGTCGGGGATGTGAAGCTTGTGTTGAGGGACCTCCTCCAGTTCCTCAAGGAGATAAAGGGCCAGTGGACTGCTGTAAGGGCATCGTGGCTGAAGGAGATAGGCAAATGGAAGAAGGAGAGGCCACTTGGATACAGGTTTGACAAGGAGATCATCAAGCCCGAGTTTGTGGTGGAGAAGATATATGAACTCACAAAGGGTGATGCTATAATCACCACAGAGGTGGGACAGAACCAGATGTGGACAGCCCAGTACTATAAGTTTGACAAGCCAAGGAGACTCCTCACCTCAGGTGGTCTTGGGACAATGGGTTATGGTTTCCCTGCAGCCATAGGGGCACAGATAGCCTGCCCTGACAAGATGGTGATCGATATAGCCGGCGACGGGAGTATTCAGATGAATATACAGGAGCTTGCAACAGCGGTGGTAAACAAGCTGCCCATCAAGGTGGCCATCCTCAACAATCAATATCTTGGGATGGTCAGGCAGTGGCAGGAGCTCTTCTACAGGGAGAGATACTCCTACAGCCATCTTGATGTTGTGCCTGACTTTGTAAAGGTGGCCGAGGCATATGGTGCAGTGGGGCTCAGGGCCACAAGGCCCGAAGAGGTAGAGCCTGTACTCCGTGAGGGGCTCAGGGTCAAGGACAGGCCGGTGTTCATGGACTTTATTGTGGACTGGAAGGAGAAGGTATATCCAATGGTTCCTGCAGGAGGGGCGATTGATGAGATGCTGTTTGAAGAGGAGGAGAAGAAACCAAAGAGGAGATTGAGGGCGGTAAAATAGAAGGCTCACTATGCATAACACATTACGAGGGATGAGATGAGGCATACAATATCGGTCTTGGTGGAGAACAGATTCGGTGTGCTCGCAAGGGTGGCAGGTCTGTTCAGCGGTAGGGGGTTCAACATCGAGAGTCTCTCGGTTGGTGAGACCCTTGATCCCCAGATATCCCTTATGACCATCGTAACGAGCGGAGATGACCAGATAATAGAACAGATAACCAAACAGCTGAACAAGCTCATAGATGTGATAAAGGTGGTTGATTTCATGGAGATAGAGCATGTCGAAAGGGAGATGATCCTCCTGAAGGTGGCACCAAAGAAGGAGGACAGGGCAGAGGTCCTGAGGCTCACCGAGATATTCAGGGGGAGGGTCGTGGATTCAGGCCCAACCACCTATACGGTTGAGATCACAGGTGATGAGAAGAAGATAAACGCCTTTGTGGAGCTAATGAAGGCGTACGGGATAAAGGAGTTTGTCAGGACAGGAAAGGTCGCAATCGCCAGGGAGGGGCTAAAGAGAAAGGAGGGAGGATGATGAAGATATATTATGATAAGGACATAAAGAGGGGCCTTCTCAAGGGGAAGAAGGTGTGTATCATGGGCTATGGAAGCCAGGGGCATGCCCATGCGCTCAATCTGAAAGAGAGCGGTATGGACGTGATAATCGGGGTGAGAAAGGGTACAAGCTTTAACAAGGCGAAGAAGGCAGGCTTCAGGGTTATGACGCCTTCGGAGGCAGCAAAACAGGCCGATATCATCATGATGTTGATCCCTGATGAATATCAACCTGATGTCTATAATCAGGAGATAAGGCCGAACATGAAGAAGGGGGTATACCTCGGTTTTGCCCACGGCTTCAATATACACTACAACCAGATAGTTCCTCCACCAGAGGCCAATGTCTTTATGGTTGCCCCAAAGGGGCCAGGCCACCTGGTCAGGTCAGAATATACAAAAGGCAGTGGTGTGCCATGTCTTGTTGCTGTACACCAGGATCCTTCTGGAGACACAAAGGCCATCGCACTCTCATACGCCTCTGCCATTGGATGTGGCAGGGCCGGTGTCATAGAGACCACCTTCAGGGAGGAGACAGAGACCGACCTCTTTGGTGAACAGGTTGTGCTCTGCGGGGGTCTTACATCCCTCATACTCGCAGGCTATGAGACACTTGTTGAGGCAGGGTATTCACCCGAGATGGCATACTTTGAGTGCCTCCACGAGGTAAAGCTCATAGTCGACCTTATATATGAAGGCGGTATCTCAAACATGCGATACTCTATAAGCAACACAGCCCAGTATGGAGACCTTACAAGGGGCCCGCGCATCATAAACTCAGAGGTGAGAAGGGAGATGAAGAGGATTCTCCAGGAGATACAGTCAGGAGAGTTTGCAAGGGAGTGGATACTTGAATGCAGGGCGAACAAACCTGTTTTTAATGCACTGACAAAGAAGGGCGAGGAGCATCCCATAGAAGAGGTCGGTGCAAGGTTGAGGGAGATGATGCCATGGCTTAAAAAGGGCAGGCTTGTTGATAAGTCAAAGGCATGAACCACCACCCTTTACAGAAGGTATGTTTAAAATCGCAAAAGAAGGTTATCCCTTTATCCTCCTTTCTGCCTCTGTCACGTTTATAACTACACTGTCAGGCAACCCGCTACTCACAATCCCGTTCCTCATCCTCACCCTCTTCATGATCTTCTTCTTCAGGGACCCCGAAAGGGTGATAGATAAGAGGGAGGGTGTGTTTTATTCACCTGCAGACGGCAGGGTGATCTTTATTGGAAGGACCCGTGAGGAAGAGGTCCTCAGGGAGGAGGCCATCGAGGTCAGCATATTCATGTCTCCCCTTGATGTCCACATCAACAGGATACCCTGTGACGGGGTGGTGAGAGAGGTCAGACACTACCCAGGCAGGTTCATCGCGGCCTACAGGGATGACTCCTCAATGACAAATGAACACATAACCATGCTGATTGAGAGCAGGTACGGAAGGGTGGTGGTGAGGCAGGTTGCGGGCTTCCTGGCAAGGAGGGCTGTATGCAGGGTCAAGCCAGGCGACGGCGTTAATCAGGGACAGAGGTATGGTATGATAAAGTTCAGTTCAAGGGTTGATATATACATGCCATTAAACACCTCTATCAGGGTGGGCCTGAATGATAGGGTGAGGGCAGGCCAGACCGTTATAGGGGTGATTGAACAGGCACCAGGGGGTTTATGAAGAAGGGGATATATCTCTTACCAAACACCGTGACCCTGTGTAGCATGTTTTTCGGTTTTTACGCCATCCTCCTGTCCTTTAAAGGACAGTATATACACGGGGCATGGGCCATACTTGTGGCCATGATCTTTGACGGGCTTGATGGATGGGTGGCCAGGATGACCAATACAACAACAAAATTTGGTATCGAGCTTGACTCACTCTCTGACCTGGTAGCATTTGGTGTGGCACCAGCCATGTTGATCTATAGCTGGTCGTTACAGTCCTTTGGTCGCCTTGGCTGGGGAGCGGCATTGCTGTATGTCATCTGTGGCGCGCTCAGACTCGCAAGGTATAATGTCCAGATGGGCTCAACCGAGAGCAAGGCCTTCACCGGGCTACCGATTCCTGGTGCTGCCTCTCTGATTGCAGCACTTGTATTGTTTTATACAGAGATATGGGGTGGAGAACCTGAGGATAACTACCTGATGCTCATCCTGACCTTTCTCCTCGCAATACTGATGGTCAGCTCGTTGAGGTATCATGGTATAAAGGAACTCTCCTCAAGGAAGAGGATGCCCTTCTGGCTTTTGGTTGTGGTTGTTGTTACAATAATACTGATATTCATGTTCCCCGAGATCATGATATTCACATTCTCTTTCTGTTACATGCTCTGGGGGTTGGTGGAGAGTGTTATAATATTCAGGAGGAAGAGGAGCAGACAGAAGGGGCAGACACAATGAGGATAATCAGGATATTCGATACAACCCTGAGGGATGGCGAGCAGTCACCTGGGGCAACGATGAATGTGCACGAGAAGCTCCAGGTCGCCAAACAGCTTGAGCGCCTTGGTGTGGATGTCATAGAGGCAGGTTTTGCCATCGCCTCCCCAGGAGACTTCGAGGCCATAAAGGCGATCAGCGCAGAGGTGAAGGGGCCTGTTATATGCAGTCTTGCAAGGGCAAAGGCGGAGGACATAGAGAGGGCGTGGGAGGCGATCAAGGATGCCGAAAAGAAGAGGATACACACATTCCACTCCACCTCTGACATACACCTCAAATACCAGTTCCGTGTCAGCAGAGAAGAGGCATTGCGGAGGTCGGTAGAGATGGTCAGGCTTGCAAAGGGCTATGTGGATGATGTCGAATTCTCGCCGATGGATGCAACGAGGTCTGATATAGGTTATCTGTGCGAGGTCATCCAGGCGGTCATCGATGCAGGTGCAACCACGGTGAACATCCCTGATACCGTTGGCTACAGCACACCTGATGAGTTTGGCAGATTGATAAGGACGATAAGGGAGAGGGTCAGGAATATAGACAGGGCGGTCATCTCTGTGCACTGTCACAATGACCTTGGCCTGGCCACGGCAAACTCCCTCTCTGCTGTGCTTAATGGCGCTGGACAGATCGAGTGCACCATAAACGGCATAGGAGAGCGGGCTGGTAACTGTTCAATGGAAGAGGTGGTGATGGCGCTCAGGGTGAGAAGGGATATATTTAACGCAGACACAAATATAAACACAGAGGAGATAATACGCAGTAGCAGACTGGTGACAAAGATCACAGGCCTGTTTGTCCAACCAAACAAGGCCATTGTTGGTGCAAACGCCTTTGCACATGAGTCAGGCATCCATCAGGATGGCCTGCTAAAGGAGAAGTCTACATACGAGATCATCAGGCCCGAGACCATCGGCCTCCACAAGACGAGGTTTGTCCTTGGAAAACACTCAGGCAGACATGCATTCAGGACGAGGCTGAAGGAGCTCGGATATGAACTGACCGATGAAGAGCTCAATAATGCCTTTGAGAGGTTCAAGAGGCTGGCTGACCAGAAGAAGGAGATATATGATGAGGACATCGAGGCACTGATATCAGAGGAGATAAGCACGGTTCCTGAGATATACAGCCTTGTTGATTTGAAGATAACATGTGGAATAAACGAGAGACCAACCGCCTTCACAAGGCTCAATGTGAACGGTCAGATCGTGGAGATGACAGAGCATGGCGATGGGCCTGTTGATGCGGCCTACAGGGCCATCGCAAGGATAACAGGAACGAGGAGCAGTCTGCTTAAATATGAGGTCAAGAGTATCACAGGTGGTACAGATGCCCTTGGAGAGGTCATGGTAACACTTGAAGAGGATGGAAGGACGGTAAGGGGCAGCGGAGCGGATACAGACATCATAGTGGCCTCAGCAAAGGCGTATGTTAATGCACTGAACAAACTCGCCTCAAGAACAAAGGCCACTGATAAAGAACCAAGACCTTAAATCCACAGGATCCAGAGGAAAAATCCTTATAACCCCGAGGGAGGATGGGAATGACGATAACAGAGAAGATCCTTGCCGCACATTGTGGGAGGGAGGAGGTTGGCCCTGGAGAGCTGATCAATGCCAGGGTCGACCTCATCCTTGCAAATGATATAACCGCTCCAATAGCAATAAAGGAGTTCGAGCGGATAGGTGTGAAGGAGGTCTTTGATAGAGACAGGATAGCCCTTATCCCAGACCACTTTGCCCCTCAGAAGGATATCAAGGCAGCAGAACAGTGCAGGATGCTCAGGGAGTTCTCAAGACGGTATAATCTGTCCCTGTATTTTGAGGTTGGAAGGATGGGCATAGAGCATGCCCTGCTCCCTGAACAGGGACTGGTGGTTCCTGGGGATTTAGTCATCGGTGCCGATAGCCATACATGCACCTATGGTGCACTCGGTGCGTTTGCAACAGGTGTGGGTTCAACCGATGTTGCCTCGGCGATGGCCACAGGTGAATGCTGGTTTAAGGTGCCGGAATCCATGAAGCTTATATATTATGGGAGTCTCAACAGATGGGTTGGTGGGAAGGATCTGATCCTCCATACAATTGGTGACATAGGTGTTGATGGTGCACTATACAGGGCGATGGAGTTCGATGGTGAGGTGATAAGGTCCCTTCCAATGCACGCAAGGCTCACGATGTGTAACATGGCTATCGAGGCAGGAGGCAAGAGCGGTATCATCGTGCCTGATGAGATAACCAGACAGTATGTGGACGGAAGGGCAAAGAGGCCTTACAGGCTCTATACATCTGATGAGGATGCCGAGTATGTTGAGGTCAGGGAGTATGACTGCTCAAGGATCCCCCCCACCGTCTCATGCCCCCACCTGCCCTCAAACACAAGGCCAGCGGCTGAACTGTCGCATGTCACAGTAGACCAGGTGGTGATAGGTTCATGCACAAACGGGAGGATCGAAGACATCAGGGAGGCTGCCGAGGTGATCAGGGGTAAAAAGGTCAATCCCAATACAAGGATGATAGTGATACCCGCAACCCAACAGGTCTATCTCCAGGCAGTTAGAGAGGGCCTTGCCGAGATATTCGTTAGTGCAGGGGCAGTCTTTTCTACCCCCACATGTGGCCCATGCCTCGGGGGTCATATGGGTATACTTGCAAGGGGCGAGAAGGCCATTGCAACCACAAACAGGAACTTTGTTGGAAGGATGGGACATCCGGAGAGCGAGGTCTATCTCTCAAACCCAGCAGTTGCCGCTGCCTCTGCGATACTTGGAAGGATAGGGACACCTGAAGAGGTGGTATAAGACATGCTATAATAAAGACAATCAGGGCGGTTAGCTCAGCTGGGAGAGCGCCAGAATCGCACTCTGGAGGTCGGGGGTTCGAATCCCCTACCGTCCACCATGATGGTAAAGATAGTATTCAGGGATAGGGAGTTTGAGCTACCAGGAGGGATCACCATCCTTCAGGCCCTGAAGATGCTTGATATTCCGTCACAGACGGTCATACCAGTAAGGGGCGATGAGCTTATACCAGAGGATGAACCACTGATGGACGGAGAGGAGATCGAGCTTATCTCGGTAATATCCGGAGGGTAGTGGATGAGGTGTAGGAAGTGCAGGGCAAAGGCCTCTGTGCATATGAGACAGCACAGGCTTGCGCTCTGTAAAGAGCATTACCTTGAATGGATACCCGAGCAGACCGAAAAGGTCATAAAGAGGTACAGCATGTTTTACCCACACCAGAGGATACTCGTGGCTGTCTCAGGAGGCAAGGACTCCCTCTCCCTCTGGGACATACTTACACGCCTTGGTTATCAGGCAGAAGGACTGTATATAGACCTCGGGATCGATGGCTCCAACCAGTATTCCAAGAGATCACGGGCCTCTGCCGAGGATTTCGCAAGGCAGAGGGGCCTGAAACTCCACATCATCGATGTAAAGAGGGAGTACGGGCATTCCATGGTGGATATGGCGATGGAGACACCAAGGGGGAGGAAGAAGGTATGTTCTCTATGCGGACTCCTGAAACGATATGTTATGAACAGATTCTGCATTGAAAATGCGTATGATGTGCTTGCAACAGGGCACAACCTTGATGATGAGGCAGCCACACTCCTTGGGAACACCCTTGAGTGGTCTACAGGTTACCTCATAAGGCAGGGGCCTGTTCTTCCAGCCTCAGAGGGCCTTGCAAAAAAGGTGAAACCCCTCTTCAAGTTCTATGAGAAACAGGTTGCCTCTTACGCGTTCCTCAGGAGGATAAGCTATATCACCGAGGACTGTCCCTATGCAGAGGGCGCCACTAGCCTCTTTTATAAGGATGTCCTCAACAGGCTCGAGGAGGAGAGGCCTGCATTAAAGCTCTCCTTTTACCTCAACTTTCTGAGGGCAAAGGAGGAGGGCATATTCTCTGCAGGAGAGCACACATGGCTGGAAAGGCTCCAGAGGTGTCCGTCATGTGGCCAGCCCACCACCTCGCCAACAAGATGTGCCTTCTGTCTCCTGATAGAAAGGGCAGGCCAGGCAAGGAGACAGCATGTCAACTGAAAACCCCTTCAATGCCTGTAGATGGCCCTGTATGCAAGGCTTGCGATGGTCTCTTTTATATATCTTATCCTTGTGGAGAATAGACACCCCCTCCTGTAACTGACTATGACCTCATCCAGATCAGCACCCATTATCTGGATATCCGGCTCTCCCCATAGCTCAAAGGCCATCCTGTAGGTATCTATCTCACGGAGATCTATCCCCATTATCCTGCCAGCGACCATATCGACAGCAAGCATATTCTCCCCTGCAACGATAACACCCGTATATTTTGGTGTGCTCTGGACTTCATCAAACTCATTACCCCATACACCCTCAACAATACAGAAGTCACTCCTTATGACCTGATTCATGTCAAGGAGGGCCTTTCTTATGAACGGATGATACATCAGCTTCTGTCTCCTGGTAGGGATGAAACCGAATATATTCTTCATACAGAGGGTCACGCCTGCAAGGGAGTGGGTTTTCATCTTGGCTATATTGATGATGTAATCGTGTCTGAATACCGTTGCGTTAAAGGGCATCTCCCTTGTATGGAAGGGTCTTGGTATAGATCTCCACACAATATCTGAATATCTTATGTCCTCAAGCCTAACACCTAGGAACTGCCTGGTGAGTTCCCTGTATCCAAGCTCATCAAAGGCCCTGTCTGTATCACCACAGGACTCACCAATGGTGATCTCAGGGCAGCCATTCAGGCGTTCAAGCACCGCCCTTACGGCACCAATATCAACCGTCATACCTTCATTTGAGGGCCTTGCACCAGTGAGGTTGGGCTTGATATAGACACGCCTGCCCTCTATCCTGAAGTTTAGGGCGTCAAGGGCCTCGGTGGTGCCTCTGTATGGATCGTCACATCTCGCAATATAAACAGTGGCCTTCATCTTTAGATGAGATTAAAGCTGAACCAACGGTTCAGCACGACCTTATCCCTCAGCCACCACCTGATGGAAGGGGTGTGGCAAGCGCACTGGGTGCTGAATTACCTGCTGTTGAGCATGCGAACAGGGAAATCTTCTTCCTCACATTCCCTGACCCGCAATGACTACATTCTGTATCCTCTTCAGAGGCGGATACACTTTGTAATAGTGAGAAGGTCTTCTTGCAGTCCATGCATTCATATTCATAGATCGGCATCCTCTAACTCCCCCTTTCAGTCACGGCAAACATCTTAGAAGATTTATTTTATAATAACATAAATAGAGTCATATTTTTCTTGCAGGTGAATCAAATCACACCTCGGCTTGCAAGATAGGACACATCCCTATAAAATATGAGGAACGGGGTAAAATTGGAGAGATATATAAAGGGATTCATAGACTCCCTCAGGGCAGAGAGGGCCATCTCGATACACACGGAGAAGGCTTATGCAGGTGACCTTGATGAATTTTTATCCTTTGTCAAGAAGGAGCCACAGGATATTGATAATATCGATATAAGGAATTTTCTTGCCACACTCCACAAGAAGGGCATGAAGAAGACCTCTATATCCAGGAAGCTTGCGACTATAAGGTCTTTCTTTAAATACCTACACAGAGAGGGTGTGGTCAAAAAAAATCCGGCCAAACTCGTATCCAGCCCGAGGATACCCAAGAGACTGCCACGGTTCCTCTCTATAGATGAGGTCTTCTCCCTGATGGATGTCCCGAGGGGTGATACCTTCAGGAGGGCAAGGGACAAGGCCATCCTCGAGCTCCTGTACTCCTCTGGGCTGAGGGTTTCAGAGCTTGTATCACTTGATATGTCTGACCTCGATCTAAAAGAGGGGCTCATAAGGGTCAGGGGTAAGGGCAGGAAAGAGCGGATATTGCCTGTCGGTTCAAAGGCGCTTGAGGCCATAAGAAACTATCTCCCGGAAAGGATTACAAAGAAGCGGCGGTCCCCTGCCATATTCCTGAATAACCGGGGGGACAGGTTGACAGACAGGAGTGTGAGGCGTATATTATCTATGTATAGCAGGCTCTTAAACATTAAAGGCAACCTCAGTCCACACACCCTCAGGCATACCTTCGCGACACACATGCTTCATGGAGGGGCGGATCTGAGGGCGATCCAGGAGCTTCTTGGGCACTCTTCTCTCTCAACAACACAGAAGTACACCCATGTTGATATAACTCATCTTACAGATGTATACGACAGGGCACATCCAATAGCAAAGGAGAGGAAATGATGTTTAGAGGAACCACCATACTCTGTGTTAGAAGGGACAGCAAGGTCGCCATTGCTGGAGATGGGCAGGTAACCCTGGATCAGACGATACTGAAGCATAATGCCAATAAGATAAGAAAGATGTATAATAATACTGTCCTTGCGGGTTTTGCAGGGGCCACGGCAGATGCCCTCACACTCTTTGAAAAGTTTGAGTCAAAGATAGAGACCTACAGGGGTAACATCACAAGGGCCGCTGTTGAGCTGGCAAAGGAATGGAGGACTGACAGGATACTCAGGCGACTTGAGGCCCTGCTTATAGTTGCTGACAGGGATCACTCATTCATCATCTCTGGCAATGGTGATGTGCTTGAACCCGAGGACGGGATAGCCGCTATAGGCTCTGGAGGCCCATACGCCCATGCAGCCGCAAAGGCACTGAAGGAGCATACAGACCTTGATGCTAAGAAGATCGTTGAAGAGGCGATGAAGATAACGGCAAGGATCTGTATATACACAAACGAATCCATTACGATCGAGGAGCTGAAATGATGGAAGACCTGACACCAAGAAGGATAGTAGAGGAGCTTGACAAATACATAGTTGGACAGAAGGCCGCGAAAAAGGCGGTTGCCATAGCCCTGAGAAACCGCTGGAGGAGACAGCGGCTCTCGGAAGACCTGAGGGACGAGGTCCTTCCAAAGAATATACTCATGATAGGGCCAACAGGGGTTGGCAAGACAGAGATCGCAAGACGGCTTGCCAAGCTTGCAAATGCACCATTTATAAAGGTTGAGGCATCGAAGTTTACAGAGGTTGGATATGTTGGCAGGGATGTGGAGTCCATGGTGAGGGACCTGATGAACCTCTCCCTCAACATGGTAAAGGCAGAGCATATGGAGAAGGTGCAGGAGAAGGCCCGTATGCATGCCGAGGAGAAGATACTCGACATCCTCCTCCCACCACCAAGAGGGTCAAGATATACACATCCTGGCGGATTATCAACTGCTGAAGAAGAGGCAGAAAGGAACAGCTATAAAGAGACGAGAGAGAAGTTGAGGGCACAACTAAGAGAAGGAAAGCTTGACAACAGATATATCGACCTTGAGGTGAGGGAGAAGATCGTGCCATTCGGTGTCATATCAAATGTGGGTATGGAGGAGCTTGAGATAAATCTGAAAGAAATGCTCGGAAATTTCCTCCCTGAAAAGACAAGGAGAAAGAAGGTCAAGATACCAGATGCACTCAGGATCATCACACAGGAAGAGGCAAACAAGATGATCGATATGGACAAGGTGGTGAAGGAGGCCATAGAGAGGGCAGAACAGAACGGGATAATCTTTATAGATGAGATAGACAAGATAGTCTCAAAGGGCACAAGCTATGGGCCTGATGTATCAAGAGAGGGTGTCCAGAGGGACCTGCTCCCGATTGTTGAGGGATCAACGGTCTCTACCAAACACGGCCCTGTAAGGACCGATCACATACTCTTTATCGCTGCAGGGGCCTTCAGCTCCTCAAGGCCCTCTGACCTCATACCAGAGCTACAGGGCAGGTTTCCGATAAGGGCAGAACTCGACCCCCTTGGAAAAGAGGAGTTTATAAGGATCCTGAAAGAGCCAAAGAATGCACTTATAAAACAATATACAGCGCTTATAGGCACAGAAGGGGTGGAGATCGAATTCTCAGAGGATGCGATCGAGGAGATCGCATCAACAGCAGAGAAGGTGAATGAGAAGACAGAGAATATAGGTGCAAGGAGGCTACATACAATACTTGAGAAACTGCTTGAGGATATATCCTTTGATGCCCCTGAAAGGAGGAATGGCAAGATAACTATAGACGCATCCTATGTGAAGGAGAAACTCTCTGAGATCGTTAAGGATGAAGACCTGAGCAGATACATCCTTTGAGGTAAAAATTGCTTGTCTCGATAGTTGTCCCCATATATAACGAGGAAGAGAACATAGAGCCCCTCCATAGGGCCCTTAAAGAGGTGATGGATGCCCAGGAGTATGATTATGAGATACTCTTCATTGATGATGGTAGCACGGACAGGACCCCCAGCCTCCTTGAGGAGATCGCGCAGAAGGATACAAAGGTAAGGGTGTTGACCTTCAGGAGGAACTTTGGAAAGGCAGCAGCCTGGTCAGCAGGCTTTGATCATGCAAAAGGCGATGTGATCGTCACGATCGATGCCGACCTGCAGAATGACCCCAAGAACATACCAAAGATGGTCTCTTTAATCGGCGAATATGATGTTGTTAATGGATGGAGGAAGAAGAGGAAGGATCCGTTTATTATAAGGAGGTTCCCCTCTATAATCGCAAACTGGCTTATAAGCAAGGTGACAGGGGTGAAGCTTCGTGACTATGGTTCAGGCCTCAAGGCCTATAAGGCGGATGTCGTCAAAAACATACGTATATATGGAGAGATGCACAGGTTCATCCCTGTGATTGCAAGCTGGTATGGAGTAAAGATAAAGGAGATAGAGACCATACACCATCCAAGGCTACGGGGGAAATCGAAGTATGGCATATCAAGAACCCTTATCGTGCTCTTGGACTTAATAACAATCAAGTTCCTCCAGAGCTTTTCCACCAAACCCCTACAGGCATTCGGGCCTGTTGGGTTATTGTTGGGAGCCACAGGCTTCCTGATAAACCTCTACCTTACCATATTATGGTTTTCAGGTCAGTCCATCGGGCACAGGCCCCTGCTCCTGCTTGGCATATTGCTCATGATCATCGGGATTCAGCTTATAGGCATGGGGCTCCTTGGTGAGATGCTTGTAAGTGTATATCATGAAAGCCAGAAAAGGCCGTTGTATGTCCTAAAAGATCAGGACAATAAAAAAGAGGGGAGAGGTTAACCCCCTCCCCTCTCCCGCATGTTTTTATCCTAATATCCAGGGTCTCTCGTTATAGGCGCACCCTCTACCCAGCCTGTCGACCATGGCACCAGACCCGGACTCTCTAAAACACCGGAGCTGCCGTTGCCAGAAATATCAAACATCTCATGTCCTTCGCCTTCATTCAATCTCCAATACCCTAACAGAATAGTTGGGTCTATATAACAATCCCCGGGAACACTAAAACTGAGTTCCTGATTCATACAGGCTTGAATCTGAGCCTGTGTTCGTGCAACCCCCCAGAATCTAACCTCGTCAATAACCCCATCAAACCTTGTATCCCCTGATAGTCCTTCAAGAGTTAACACGTCATTAGAGGGAATATATCCTATGACTCCAATAGTTAAAAATACATTATCCTTACTAGGATCAGCAGGATCGGTAAATGTATTACCAGCAAAACGGGACTCTGTAGTTGCACAGTCCTGAAAAACTCCATTAATATATATGTCCATATGAGGTGTTTCAGCCTCTGCACCATCCCCTGCACTACATGGAGGGTGGATGCCGGTATGGTCTTCATTAACAAGGACACCAGCAATATGTGTCCATACATCTTTAACAAGACTGAAATTACTTTCTACAATACATTCGGTAGAAGTTGGGGTCAAACTGCTACACCTCATTTCATCTCCAGCAATTGGCTCCCGCCTAACCACCATTTTAGGTTCATTATTTTTAACATAAAGTGCTATGCCTTTTGCATCCATTCGACCAAAGATACCACCACTTAGATTATCAGACTTGCTCTTCACCCATGCTTCTATAGTTAGCTCTTTATCCGCAATACTTGGAAACTCAGGATTCACACCTGTACCAAGCCCTACATGTGCTGGTGCAAGACTGAAATCAACAGCAAATTGCCCTCTGTCTGAATCTGCCACTTTAAATTGGGGATCCTTACCACAGCTTGTAAACATAAATCCCATACCAAGAATTAATATCCCAGCAATAAGGATTAAAAAAACTCTTGAACTCCCCTTCCCCTCATTAAGCATGATAACCTCCTGCGTTTTATTTATTTTTTCTCGAAGATTAGGGTATAAAAGCATAAAATATTAAAATTAAAGTTGTCAAGGTTTAAAAACTCTCCGGTAATGTCAATAGTTTTGTGTAAATTCTTTTAAGGGTTTTCTCCTCCATTGATCATTTAAGTGACTTATTACTGCATATACTATCCTTTCTATACTC
>Ga0180893_183_pt1 | contig 53908 bp, 45 predicted proteins | sample Deesub1362A_J573_FD_124286 | JGI IMG/M metagenome (GOLD analysis project Ga0180893, IMG submission 124286) | Nitrospirae bacterium JdFR-81 | reverse complement strand
TTCTTTTTTATGGTTATACTGTTTGGGAGCATGTATTATGCTTACAGGATATTTAAGGGCAGGGGGATGAGTTTTGATGATGATGCCAGGCTGGCCCTTTTTGCCTTTTTGTTTTTAATCATTCAGGCTGTGAGGCTCACGGTGGGAGGAACGGGCACCAATAAGATGGAGCCATGGTTTCTGGCAGGGATGGTCGCAGGGCTGATGGCAAGGGAGAGGGAGGTTAAAAGGGCGTGAAAAAGATTATCGAGAGGTTTATACTGGTTCTATCTGGTCTTGTAGTGGTTATAACATTATCAGAGATAACTCTGAGAATCATCGCCCCCCTTCCCTCTAAGCAACCCAAAATATACAATAAACATCCTATCCTTGGATGGGAATTGATCCCTAATATAGAGTATTATGCATTTAATGATGTCTTGGAATATAAGACAAAGGTGAGGATTAATTCCTGGGGATTGCGAGATGATGAGATAGATCTTTCAAAAGATGATAAAATGATTATTCTGACATTAGGTGATTCGTATACATTTGCCCATGAGGTTGAAAAGGAGAAGACATTTGTCGAACTGTTAGAGAGAAGACTCTCATCTACACTCCATCAGGATATAGAGATCATTAATGCTGGCAGACAGGGATACGGCACGGCCCAGGAGTTGCTTTTCTATGAGGAACTGATCGAGAGGGGCCTTAGACCTGATGTCGTATTCCTCGTTTTCTCCACTAATGATATCCTCGATAATCAGTGCCTCGATTCATTTATGAGGAATTTAGGGATATGGCCGTGTTTTGAGATAGTGGATAATACCCTTAAACTGGTTCAATTACCAAGGATGTCAAAGACTCATAATAATAAAAAGATCTCAAACAGAGGAGGTTATAGAGATTGGTCCTTATCAAGGTTCATTAAAGATCTGCGTCTTTACAAACTCATCTACACCAAGCTATTTTATCTGGCTATAAATCATCCGGATATTGTTGTATTCCTGAAGTCATATGGTATCCATATAAAGACCCCAAGGATGCCTGACACTGTCAATGGCTGGTACACCGATAGGAGTTCATATGGATGGCTTTTAACAAAGGCGCTCCTTAAAAGGCTCAAACAGAGGGTAGAAGAGAATGGCGGAAGATTTGTCATGATCCTGATGCCCTCCACCCTCCAGTATTCTAAAGGGAAGCAGAGGTTATTGAAGTCTTTTCTTAATATGCCAGAGGTAAAGAAATTCTTGAATGACTATAATAAACCTCAGAGATTGCTCAAGGCCTTTTGCAAAGCCAACAGCATACCGGTGATTGATCTTCTTCCAGGGTTTGAGGCTGCAATGCACTCCCGCGGTGCTACGATGTCCCCTTTCTTTTTTCCCTATAATGGTCACTTAAACCCCGAAGGCCATCGTCTCGTTGCGGACCTCATCTACAATTATATAATGAACAATGGAGATATCCTGGGCCTTGAGAAGTAAACAACAAACACAGACGCATAGATCATCCATTATCCAGGACAAGGAGAATACAGTAAATAAGCAGATTGTATGTATATCCACACATTACTGGGATGACCCGTGGTTTCGTAAACAACACTTCATGTCAAGGTTTGTCAAGAGAGGATACAAAGTGGCTTATATAGAACCTACATTTTCAATAGTAAGAAGACCTGATAAATTCAAGATTTCGTACCAGACCAATAGGCCCTTTAGCACTTTTATCGACAGAAGAGACGAAAACCTGTTTATTATAAAGCCTCCTCGTGCCATGCCTTTCTGGTCAAGGCCTTTTATTAGCAGGTTGAATTATCTATACTTCTCTTTTATATTGAGCAGGGTCTTAAAGAAACTCGGCTTTAAAGAATATATCTTATGGAATTATCGCCCTGAGTATGCCCTTGGGATTGACCTTTTTCCATATAAGAAGCTCGTTTATGATATAACGGATGATATAGCCGCATATCATAAGGATAGGAATAAGTTTAATTATATAAAGAAGTGCACCGAGGATATCATAATGAAGAGTGACCTGGTTATTGTAACTGCTTTGACTTTATTTGAAAAATATAAAGGTATTTCGAAGAGGATATCGTTGATACCCAATGGGTTTGATCCAGGCCTTTTTTCGGGGGACGTCAAGGATATTCCGGATGACATACGACAGATAAGACCCCCGATTATTGGTTTTGTAGGAACGCTGTTTTCTTTTTTGGATCCTAACCTGCTTGAATATATTATCAGTGGAAATCCCGATAAATCATTTGTTTTCATCGGTCACTGTGAGGAGAACTTCAGAGGTGAGTGGATGAGAATAGAGAGGCATAGAAATGTCTACTGGCTTGGGAAGAAAAGGAAGGAGGATGTTCCTGCCTATGTGAGCAGATTTGATGTCTGTATAAATCCCTTTAGAGTGGATGATGTCTCAAGGAGCGTCAGCCCTCTGAAGGTCTTTGAGTATCTTGCTATGGGTAAGCCTGTTGTTTCGGTAAGGATGGAATCCTTGGAAAAAGAGGAGGTTGCTCCTTGCATACTTTTTTCGTCTGATTACGAGGATTTTAACAGGAAGCTCAATAATGTCTTAAAAGAAAAGGATGAGTTCAAAAGGAGGATAGACTGCCGAATAATTAAGAAGTATTCCTGGGATAGTCTGTTTGAGAAGGTCTTTAATTTGGTTGAGGATTTGTGAATAAGAGATTAAAGGTCTTACATATACTATGGTCAGGCAGGATCGGGGGAACAGAGGAATATATTATCAATCTCGTAAAGAAGTTAAACCATAATAGATACGAGATTGTTCTCTGTTTTCTTAAAGAGAAGGGGGAGATATTTGATGAGATCAGCAAATATAAGGGATTCAAGGTTGATTATATAGGTATCAGAAACGGTCGTGATATATTAGGTGCCCTTAGATTCGGTCTCTACCTGATCAGGAACAGGTTTGATATTATCCACTCACATACACGGAATATTCTTTCAACCGGGGTTCTTGCCATCTCTGCCTTCACCACACCAAAGATCTTTACCCATCACATCAGTCCAGGCGATGTGAGGTCTTCAACAAAGATCAAGATATTTTATGGCCTATATTCAGGCCTTTTTTCTAAAGTCCTGACCATATCAAAGGCTGTTAAAGAGAGTCTAATTAATAACTTCGGTTATTCTCACGCAGAGAGGGTTGAGGTGGTTTATAATGGGGTTGACACCACAAGATTCAGTCCAGATGTAAAGCCCTCTATAGAATTACAGAATATCAAGAGTAGAGGAGTGAGGATTATAGGGTTTATAGGAAGGATGGAGTATTTTAAAAGGCCCATATTATTCGTAAAAATCGCCATAGAGATCATCAAGACTGGGGAAGATTACCATTTTGTTATGGTGGGTGATGGTCCAGAATTGGAGAGGTGTAAAGAGATGGTGTTGAAAAATGATCTTGGCGATAGCTTCACATTCCTGGGTTACAGGAGGGACATTCCCCAGATCCTCAGATCCCTCGATGGTTTGATTTTTACCTCGAAGGGAGAAGGGTTCGGGGTGGTGATAACAGAGGCGATGGCGGCAGGAGTGCCTGTTTTTGCTATTAATGATGGTGCCGTGCCAGAGATCATCAAACACAGGGAAAATGGTATATTATTCAATACCACAGAGCCTGGGGATATAGCTAAAGAAATAGTTGAGATATTCAATGATAATGAGTTAATAAATAAGATAAAATTAAATGCTTCTACGGATGTGAAAGGCAAGTTTTCCATAGAGAGGGCGGCAAGGGAGACAGAGAGGATTTATGAGGAAATTATGGGAAGGGCACAAGATGGATAAAACAAGAAAGATGCTTTTTGTTACAGAAGTCCTGTCAATGCCTTTTGATGAAGGTATGAGGAACGTTGCGTATTCACTTCATAAAAATCTCGCGAAAAAGGTGGATCTTGTCACCGTTACACACTCTGATAACAAAGTCGATAATCTTGATATAAAAAGGGTCGATATGAACAGGCTTTTCCTTGTTGCGGAGTTAAAGAGGCTGATAAAGGAACACTCACCTGACGTGATACTCTACCTGCCTGAGACCTCCATAACATTTAATAGTTTCCTGAGGGGGAGGATATTGAAACTATTTGGCAGAGGGGCAAGAGTGGCCATTTTTGCCACCATCAGGCGTGATTATACGCCTCTACAGAGGCTCATAATAAAGAGGTTCTTGATGCCAGATATAGTCTTGCTTTTTGGGGGATTCAGGGATTGGTCATTAAGGGGGATAAACAGCCGTGAGCTTCCTCCGGCTATTGATGCTGACAGGTTCTCTACTGCAACAAGGGATGAAAAGGCCTTGCTCCGCAAAAGGTATGGAGTTTCTCTGGATAAGAAGGTGGTGCTCCATGTGGGTCATGTAAGGCCCACAAGGAATGTCTCTGCACTAATCGGTATACAGAGACTCAGAGGCATCCAGGTTTTGATAGTAGATAGCACATCAACACCAAAATACGAGGCATTGAATAAAAATCTTAGGGAGGAGGGGATTATCATATTTAATAGATACATACCTGATATCTCGGAGATATACAGGCTTTCGGATATCTATGTCTTTCCTGTAAAAGAGGAGATAGCATCTATCAATCTTCCCCTCTCGATCCTTGAGGCCATGGCCTGCGGTCTTCCGATAGTAACGACAAGGTTTGGGGGTATAGAAGAATATTTTAAAGAGGATGAGGGATTTAGATACTTTGATACCGATGATGAACTCCTCAGGATTGTAGCCCATGATAACTTGAATGGTGGTATTAACAGGCAGAAGGTTGCAGGTTTTACTTGGGGGAGGCTTATCGAAGAGTTGATCGATACGGTGTTTGAAAAATAAAGAAGAAGGGAAAATATGAAGAAGCGATGCATCATCACCTTTACAGGTATTGATGGCTCGGGTAAGACCACGCAGGCAAGGCTACTTGTTGAGGCGTTGAAACAGAAGGGCCTTAAGGTCTCCTATATCTGGTGCAGATGGGAACCATTGATTGTGAGGCCTCTTGTGAGGAGATGGAAGGGCAAGAAACAACAGACGACAGAAGGGGAAGATGCCCAGGGCTACAGGTCATTACAGAGGAGGAAGGAGAAGATGCTGGATAATGCCATTATCAGGGCGTTATGGCTTTCCATGTTTTTTATTGATTATGCCTTGCAGGTCCTTTTCAGGGTGAGATTCAGATCAATAAAGGCCGGGATAATCATTAGTGACAGACTCCTTTATGATTCATTCATTGATCAGGCTGTAAATCTGGGCAGGCGCGGTGAGAGGTGGTTAACAGCAAGTCTCAGCTCGTGGTGGGTAAGGGTTCTCTTTCCCATACCTGACATGGTTATATATATTGACTGTCCAGAAGCAGTTGCCCTTGAAAGAAAGAGAGATACTGTTGACATCGAGTATCTCGCAGAGAGAAGAAGGCTGTATCTGGCACTAATGGAAAGATACAACTGGTACATGCTGGATGGCACCCTATCAATTGATGACATTGCCAGACAGGTAGAAGGGATTGTCCATAAAAGGCTAAAAATAGATGAGCAGAGAGAGGCATTGGGCAATGATATCGTCTGAGAAGATCTCTTATTGGCGGATTTTCCGTCTGGTCTTTGTGTCTTTTTCTCTTTATCTATTGGGCGATGCATTTTATAGATGGGATGGCTTCAGGTATTATGCGTCATTCACTGAATTTATTCCAAGTGTGGCGCTGGTAACCATCCTGTGGAGCTTTGTAGCGGTCTTTACAGCCATGGTGATATTTGTGATTCTGAAGGCGTTCGAGGGCCTCTGCAAACCTTTAGGGTTAAGGGTTAGATTTGGATATTTTGTTATGTTTTCGCTTTTATTTGTCCTATTAATAGGCATGGTTTTTGTCTTTAAACGGCTGTATTGGCCTGATGCACCATTCATGCGGGTGATATTGTTATATGTATTTCTTGCCTCTGTCTTTCTTACATGGCTCTTCAGGGCCAGGGCCGGTTGGCTGAGTGATTTTATCCAAGACAGGATAACCCCTCTTGTATGGCTTTTTGGTGTGTTTGCCATCCTCTCTTTCCCAATTGTTATATATCATACATGGTTAAAGCAGACGACTGACAGAGGATCTCCTGTGGCTTCAGGTCCTTCAGGGGATGAGGGTGAGAGACCGAATATCATCCTGATAACATTTGATGCCCTGAGCGCACGGAATATGTCTGTATATGGTTACCATAGAGACACCACACCCTTTATCAGGAAGTGGGCGAAGACTGCTTCACTGTTTAAATGGGTTGAGGCCGAGAGTGGCTATACAATTCCTACGACAGCCAGCCTCATGACAGGCAAGAGGGTGTGGACACACCAGAGATATCACTTAGATGATGCACGTAAGCCCGTAAGGAGCAGGACAGAAAACATTGCATATTTGTTAAAGAAGCACGGTTATTATAATATGGCATTTATCACCAATGTCCTCGCCTCTGTTGATGCACTGGGGATTGATGAGAGCTTTGATGTTGCTCCTGTTGCCAGTGAACTCAGTGTCCCTGTCTCATTTATTGGAGTGGTTGACAACCTGTTGCTGGACCTTTTTGGTTCCAAGATTCGGTTATATAACTGGATTGTAAAGGAGGACTTTATTCTGGAAGAAGCATTCCGTATAGTCTCCGGCGGTGAATATAAGACACTCTTTCCCGTTGAAAAGGCGTTTGATACCTTTTTGGAGGTGCTGGATGGCAATCCGCCAGAGCCATTTTTTGTATGGATCCACCTCTATCCACCCCATGCCCCTTACATGCCTCCTGAGCCATTTATCGGAATCTTTGACTCTTCACAGGAGCTCAGATCATTAAATGACCATACACGGATAGGGCAAAGGTTAGAGAGATACAGAAAGAATAGAGCCTATATGAATGAGGTAAAAAAGATCGTTGAGTTGCTGGAGGCACGATATGACGAGTTTATAAGATACTGCGATAAAGGGTTTGAAGATTTCATTGCCCGGTTAGAGAAAAAGGGGAAGCTGGAGAATACCGTTATTATACTCTCCTCAGATCATGGAGAGGAGTTCAAACCGCACCATGTGGGGCATAAAGGGCTTAGCGAAGAGGAGACACGCATTCCGCTTATCATCAAAGAACCTGATCAGACAGAAGGGAGGGTGATAGATGATCTGGTAGAACAGATAGATATTCCTGCTACTATACTTGACCTCGCGGGCATACCTATACCTTCATGGATGGAGGGGCGATCACTGGTGCCATTAATTAGGGGGGGGACTCTTCCTCCAAGACCTGCCTTTTCTATGTCCCTGTTGAAGAATCCTGCACGGGGACAGAAGATCAGCAGGGGAACCATTGTTGTATGGAAGGGGGATTATAAACTGGTTTATGATTTGGAGGATAAAAGGCCATTACTCTTTAGGCTGCAAAGAGGCCCTCACAATGTAGAATATGTCCTTGACAAAGAGCCTGATATAGCATGGAGTCTACTTGATCTGATAAAAATAAATCTCAAAAGGGTTAATGAAAAGATTGGGAAGGAGTAAACTGGCCATTTTTTAAATGCCAAAGGTTGTAATTATAGGTATTGATGGATTTGACCCTCTTGTCCTCGACAGATTTCGGGATTCTTTGCTGAATCTGAAGAGATTATATGATGATGTTTCAGAGATAACGATCGAGTCGACCTTTCCTCCTGATTCTATATGTGCATGGGCAAGTATATACACAGGGGAAAATCCTGCCGAACACGGTCTTGTTGAAAGCATAGATTATCTCTCTGGTAAAAGGGCGGATGATAAAGACAGATCATCTTATCTTCAAGGGAGGACATTCTGGGATATCGCGGGAAGGAAGGACAGGAAGGTCTGTATTATCAATCCGTTTATTGCATACCCAGCCTGGGAGGTTAATGGGATAATGATCTCTGGCCCTGTTTTTGAGGGTGGAGAGACCACAGCATATCCCCGTGATATTCTTAAGAGATATACACTTCCACCCTTGGGTGGCATGGTGGATTTCCCAAGGAGAGATGAACTCAAGGATTTTGTTAAACGTACAGAGAAGATCACCAGATGGCTTGGCGAGGTGGGACTCAAGATATACTTGGATGAAAAACCTGACCTATTCTTTCTTACATTTCTTACCCTTGATAGGATAAAGCACTTTTTATGGAGATACACGGACGAGGATGACAGGTATTATCCTGGAGAAAATGAATTTAAGGATGTAATAAAAAGATTTTATATATTATTTGACAGGATCATCGGTGAATTTATTAATAATCTTTATGATGATTCGATTCTTTTAGTAATCAGTGATCATGGTCACAGGAGGAGATGTACCAAGAGTCTTAACTTGAATGAGATATTAAGGAAAAAGGGCTATATTAATACGGCAGGTGGCATCAAGGGGATTATAGAGAGGACAAAGGTCTTGACAATCAGAACCCTCTCTCGATACAACCTTGAAGACTGGATATACCGTATCGCGAGGCTTATGCCTCATAGAAAGGCGTTAAAGAGATCAACATATCTTATAGATACGGAGCGGTCAACCGTAAGCCTTGCAAATCTCTGTGGTGCGAATCCCTATGGGGGTATAGATATAAGTATTGACGGTTATGGAGAGCTGGAGAGGCTGAAGAAGGAAATAATAACTACATTGTATCAAATAAATAATGAGTATGGTCAGAGAATCATAAAATGGGCGAGGTTAAGGGAGGAGGTGTACAGTGGTAGGAACGAGGATAAGCTGCCTGATGTCCTCTTTGAACTTGACGAGGACTATGGAGTTGGCAGGGATTTCTATACAAAACCCATTACAGAGAATTACACGCACAAAAAGATCTCAGGAGGCCACAAGAGGGAGGCTGTATTTATGGTGGTTAATAGGTCAAAAGATTTTAATTTTGTAGATATTCCCTTGAATATCCTGTCTATAAGGGACTATATTTTAAAAATCCTGCATATAGGTGATGATTGATGTCCTCAAGTGAATTTTCTTTCTGGAGGATATTCCGTTTGATCTTTGTGGTATTCTCTCTCTACCTCTTGAGGGATGCCTTTTACAGATGGGATGGCTTCAGGTATTATGCGTCATTTGTTGATTTTATCCCGAGCGTGGCACTGGTGAGTATCCTGTGGACTCTGGTGGCTGCTTTTATAGCCTTGGTGGTGTTTGTGAGTTTGAGGATACTTGAGATCCTGTGCAAGCCTGTAGGATTAAGGTTTAAGTTCGAGTATCTTGTGATGTTTCCATTTGTACTGCTGTTATCTACAGGCGTGGTTTATGGTGTTAAGCAGTTATACCGGCCTGAGGTTTCATTTGTGCGATCAATACTATTATATGTATTTTTTGCTTCTATATTCCTTACCTGGATTTTCAGAAGCAAGGCCAGGCGGCTGAGTGATTTTATTGAGGAGCGAATAACTCCTCTTGTGTGGCTTTTTGGTGTTTTTGTAATGATTTCGGTACCTCTTGTTGCCTATCATACCTGGTTAAAACAGCCGGTGGAGAAGAAATCTCATGCGATTTCCGTGTCCTTGGGGAAGGGAGAGGAGAGGCCCAATATCATCCTTATTACATTTGATGCCCTGAGCGCACGGAATATGTCTGTATATGGTTATCATAGAGACACCACACCCTTTATCAGTGAATGGGCAAAGAATGCCTCGGTATTCAAATGGGTTGAGGCTGAGAGTGGCTATACAATCCCGACAACCACAAGTCTTATGACAGGCAAGAGGGTATGGACACATCAGAGATATCATCTTGATGATGCACGAAGGCCTGTTAAAGGTAGCACAGAGAATCTGGCGTATGTCCTGAAGAATAATGGTTATTATAACATGGCATTTATTGCAAACATCCTTGCCTCAGTTGATGCATTAGGGATTGCTGATAGTTTTGATGTTGCCCCTCTTGCTGTAGAATTTAGTAATCCGGTCACATTGCGAAAGATTGTGGAAAAGTACATGTATATATTGTTCGGGGAGAAGATTCGATTATATAACTGGATTGTGAAGGAGGATTTCATTCTCGGGGAATATCTCGAGGTATTGTCTCGGGATGTTTACACAACAACGGTTCCGCCTGAGAAGGCTTTCAACAGATTTCTTGAGATCATTGACAGTAATCCTCCCGAACCCTTTTTTGCATGGATTCATCTGCTCCCTCCCCATGGACCCTATCTGCCCCCCAAGCCATATATGGGATTGTTCAATTCTTCATCAACACTTAATTCAAGAAAGAGCCAATGGCGAGAAAGGGACAAAAAAATATTCATGTATTGTCATGGCCAAATTTCTCTACAAGAAATACAAAAAATCATTAGTATCCTTGAGGCGCGATATGATGAGTTTATAAGATATTGTGATAAAGAATTTGAACATTTTATTTCTCAGTTAAAAAGGCGGAATAAATTAGAAGATACCGTTATTATTATCTCTTCAGACCATGGAGAAGCGTTCAGACCGTATCATGTAGGACATGGAGGAGAATTTAGAGAGAACATAGCGCGATGCCATGCTACACAAAGATGTTGTAAGTGGCTGTATGGAGGAGGCCTAAGTGAGGAGATAACTCGTATCCCGCTTATCATAAAAGAACCTGGTCAGACACAGGGACGAGTAATAAATGATCTAGTAGAACAGATAGACATTCCTGCCACTATACTGGATTTGGCAGGTATACCCATACCTTCATGGATGGAGGGTCGTTCCCTTGTTCCTCTACTCCGGGGCGGAGACCTTCCATCAAGACCTGCATTTTCCATGTCTTTGTTGCGGAATCCTGCTCGAGGACAAAAGATTACCAAGGGAATCTTTGTTGTTTGGGAAGGGGACTATAAGCTGGCTTACAATACAGAGAACGGAGAAGTGATGCTTTTTAATTTAAAGAAAGACCCTTATAATGTAAATAACATCTTTGATGATAAGCCTGATATAGGTCGGCACCTTCTTGAATTGATTAAGGAAAATCTTAAAACAGTCAATGAACGGATTGGCATAGAGGAATAGGAAATAATAGGGAGAGGAGAGAATTATGGAATTTTCTTTCTGGAGAGTATTTCGTTTGGTCTTTGTGGTATTTTCACTCTACCTCTTGGGAGACGCCTTTTACAGATGGGATGGCTTCAGATATTATGCCTCATTCTCTGATTTTATACCGAGTGTGGCACTGGCGATGACCCTGTGGAGCTTAATAGCCTTTTTTACAGGACTTATGGTTTTCCTGGTGCTCAGGTTTTTTGAGTGGATATCTTTCAAATTGAGAATAAAGATAAAATTGGAGGATTTGATTATATTTACAGCGATATTTGTATTCTTGAGTGGTGGTATATGGGCAGTTAAAAGACTGAACTGGCCACATACACAGGTGACTGTTCAATTAAAACAGATGGTGTTGTTGCTAATCCTGCTTGTAGCCACACTCACAACATGGTTCCTTCGTAACAAATCGAAACGATTGATTGATATCATACAGGATCGTATCACGCCTTTAGTATGGTTATCCACCCTATGGTTTGTTCTCTCTATCCCTATCGTTGTCTATCACACATGGATAAAAGACACAGGTTATACATCGTCAGAGGAAACATTCTATTCGCCCAGGATGGATGGAGGGCGTCCAAATTTTATCCTGATAACCTTTGATGCCCTGACAGCTCAGAATATGTCCGTTTATGGATACAGCAGACCAACCACTCCTTTTATAAAGGAGTGGGCAAAGAGTGCCTCATTATTTATGAGGGCATATTCTGAAAGCAATATCACCACACCAACAGTGACCAGTCTTATGACAGGCAAAAGGCTGTGGACTCACCAGACATATCATGTTGAATATGGTGTTAAGCCATTAAAGAGTGAGGTGGAGAACCTGCCATTACTATTAAAGAAAAACGGTTATTATAATATGGCGTTCATCCAGAATGGCCTTGCTTCGGTTAAACTATTAGATATTCATAACAGTTTTGATGTTGCGCCTCTTCCGAGTGAATTGACCTCCCCAACGTCGTTGATAGGGATTATTGATAACCTGCTCATGCGTATATTTGGTTACAAGATCCGGTTACACGACTGGATTATAAAAGAGGACTTTATACTCGATAGGTTAACACGTGGAATATCAGGGGATATATCTAAGACCACATATCCTCCAGAGAAGGTCTTCAACAGATTTTTAAATGTTCTTGATGGTAATCCCCCTGAACCGTTTTTTGCCTGGCTACATATCTATCCACCCCATTATCCTTATTTACCTCCACAGCCATACAAGGGATTGTTTGATTCTTCACCAAGACTTACCACATTTAAGACTCAGAGGAGGGCATGGCATAGTACCTTTGATTATAGATTTAAATACAAAAAGTTTCCTGAGGATATACGGCCTATTGCAGACACATTGATGTCGCGATACGATGAATTTATAAGATACTGTGATGAGCAGTTTGAGAGTTTCATAAAGGAGCTCGCAAAGAGGGACAGATTGAAGAACACGGTGATCATCTTATCCGCAGATCACGGAGAAAGTTTCTCTCATGCCTTTATAGGGCATGCAGGGCCTTATCTATACGAGCAGATGACTCATATACCGCTTATCATAAAAGAGCCTAACCAGATGAGGGGAAGAATTATAGATGATCTGGTAGAACAGATAGACATTCCTGCTACTATACTGGATCTGGCAGGTATACCTATACCACCATGGATGGAGGGTCGTTCATTGGTTCCTCTAATGCGAGGCAGACGGTTGCCTCCTGTGCCCATCTTCTCTATGTCCCTTGAGGGACAGGCCACTCGTGGGCACGAGATTACTAAAGGGACTTTCGCTGTATGGGAAGGGGAGTATAAGTTAATTCATTACCTTGATAGAGATGAATCCTTGCTGTTTAATCTTAAAGAAGACCCTGATGAATTGCATAATATATTTAATGAAGAGCCTGATATCTCCAGACGCCTTTTATCTCTTATTAAATTAAATCTGAAAAAGGCAAATGAAAAGATTCTGGGCTATAAAGGATAAGCCCCTGAATCCCATGGATTCTTTTTAATATTATGAAGATCCTGATAGTCAGTAATTTCTATTATAACCGTGGTGGTGACTGTACATATATGTTCTCACTCAAGAGGCTCTTGGAGGAGAAGGGGCACAAAGTTATCGTTTTTTCTATGCATCACCCGCTCAATTTTGACTCTCCTTATTCAAGATACTTTGTCAACTACATAAACTATGATCAAGCCGTTAAGAAGATAAGCATCTCAACAGGCTTCGAGGTCCTGAGCAGGGCTGTGTTTTCACTTGAAGCTATGAGAAAGATGGAGAGATTGATAGAGGATGAACAACCGGATATAGCCCATCTCCAGAACATCCATCATCATATAACCCCTTCTATATTCTATCCACTAAAAAGAAATAAGATTCCCATTGTCTGGACACTGCATGATTTTGTACTCATCTGTCCAAACACCTCGTTTCTTGCAAATGGGAGGATATGTGAGAGGTGTAAGAAGAGGAAGTATTTCTGGCCACCACTGGTTAGGTGCAAGAAGAACTCTTTTCTTGCAAGCCTCATGGCAGGGATAGAGACCACGATACACAGACTCATGAGGGTTAATGAGCTTGTGGATGTATTTATAGCACCGAGCGAGTTTTTAAAAAATAAGTTAATAGAATATGGTTTTGATCCAGAAAGGATTGTCTCACTAAATAACTTTTCTAATATTGAGATCTCAGAGGATGGTGTTAAGGAGGATGATTATTATCTATATATTGGTAGGATATCTTTTGAGAAGGGGATAAGGACCCTTATAGATGCTGCCCTCATGGCAGATACGGGAAGACTCAGGATTATTGGTGAAGGCCCTTTGAAGGAAGAGATGTTGGCTTATGTCCAAGATAGAGATCACAGGGCGAGAATCGAATTTTTAGGGCATAAAAGTCACGATGAGGTTATAAAATTTCTCAAAAGGGCAAGGTTTCTTGTGCTTCCGTCAGAATGCTATGAAAACTTTCCGTATTCGATCATTGAGGCATTTGCATGTGGTAAACCAGTAATTGCCTCAAGGATTGGTGGCATACCAGAGATAGTAAGGAACTGGCAAACAGGCCTACTCTTTCCACCTGGTGATGTAGAAAACCTCAGTCTCAAGATAAGATTTTTTATGAAACATCCAAACAAGGCAAGGACAATGGGCAGAGATGCAAGGGAATTTATAAAAAATCAGCTCAATGGGGATGTGTATTATGAGAGATTAATAAAGATTTATGAGGAGCTGTTAAAAAATAAAGATGAGGATTTTGCTAATTAACAATTTCTATTATAACCGTGGAGGGGACTGTACCTATATGTTCGCCCTTAAACGTTTGCTTGAGCAGAAGGGGCATGAGGTTATTGTGTTCTCTATGCATCATCCAAAGAACTTTGCCTCAGAATATTCGAGGTATTTTGTCAGTTACATAGATTATGAAGAGGAGATGAGGAATATAAGTCTCGTCTCCGGACTCAAGGTATTGAGTCGGACCGTGTATTCCAGAGAGGCAGAGAGAAAGATAAGGGATCTCATAAGAGATGTAAGGCCTGATATAGCCCATATAAACAATATACACCACCATATAACCCCTTCTATCTTTTATCCATTAAAAAAATGTAAGATTCCGATTGTGTGGACATTGCATGACTATACACTCATCTGTCCAAACACCTCATTTCTTGCAAATGGGAGGATATGTGAGAGGTGTAAGAAGAGGAAGTATTTCTGGCCACCACTGGTTAGGTGCAAGAAGAACTCTTTTCTTGCAAGCCTCATGGCAGGGGTAGAGACCACGATACACAGACTCACAAGGGTTAATGAGCTTGTGGATGTATTTATAGCTCCAAGCAGGTTTCTGAAGGAGAAGTTGATTGAATACGGATTTGAAGAGAAGAGGATTGTGTGTCTATATCATTTTATAGATGCTCCCTCTCTGGTCAATGGTTTCCAATCTGATAATTACTTTCTTTACATTGGCAGGATTTCCCAGGAGAAGGGGGTAAGGACATTGATCGATACAGTGATGTCGTTAAATACGGAGATTAAATTGAAGATAATCGGAGAGGGTCCCATGAGGGAGGAGATGATTGAGCGTGTGAGATCGCGCAAGATTGACAGGATTGAATTTCTTGGACACCTGAGTCATGATGAAGTCCTGAATTATATAAAAGGAAGCAGGTTTGTTGTTGTGCCCTCTGAATGGTATGAAAACTATCCCTTTGCTGTAATAGAGGCGTTTGCCTGTGGCAAGGCTGTAGTAGGTTCAAATATAGGGGGATTACCAGAGTTGATAAGTGATACCGAGAGGGGTCTGTTGTTTGAGATGGGGGACAGAGATGATTTAATCGCTACTATTGAGTATTTGTTGAGGAATCCTGATATAGCCACCGAAATGGGTGAAAATGCGAGGAGATTTGTATACGATGTATTAAATGCTGAGAGGTATTATGAGAGACTGATATCTTTATATAATAAATTACTTTCTGGGCAAGGACGATGATAGAACTTATCATAAGATACTGGCTTTTCATTATCCTTATATTCCTTCCTTTCCAGAGGAAGATTGTTAAGATACTGCTTCCAGTTAGCAGGGAGGCTGGAAATTTTATAAGTTATCTTGACGAGATAACGGTTATCATTTTTATACCACTTGCGGTACTGAAGTTTTACAGGAAGAGGGAATTCCCTGATCGTTTATTCATGATATTACTGTCTCCCATTATTATATTTTCTATATCAGGGCTTGTCTCCGGTCTGAGTAATGGAAATTCGATATTCATAACATCACTTGGGATTTTTGATTATGTAAAGAACTTCCTTGTCCTCTTTATTTATGCATCCTTTATACGCGATATAAAGGATTTCAAGAAGCTGTTTAACATACTCCTGATGGTAGCAGTTGCACTTGGTTTTATCGCAATCTCTCAGGAATTATGGGCATTATCAGGCAGATATGTCCTTCGTGTCTATTCGAATCTGGATGATCAGTCATGGAGGCTTGGTGTATACAGGACGACATCACTCATGCATAACCCCAATGTATTCGGGTTATATTGTCTGGTTATACTTACGATCTATTTGAGTATCTCTGATAAACCAAGATACCTGTTTTCTCTGTCGCTCATATCAGGGATACTGACCAGTGTATCAAGGATTGCTTATACCGGATTGATGATTTTAGGGGTGTCACAGTTACAAAAGAGGAGGTGGTTTATTTGGATTCTTATCCCGCTGATTATCATAATGATAGCGATCTTCTCAATTGAAGATGTTAATCTCCTTAAACACCTCAATCTTGAAAAACAATTATTGCTTTACGGGAATGAAGAATTAATAAGATTTAGGAACGCAACGAGAGATACTGCACTTATCATCTGGAGAGATCATTTTTTCTTAGGTGCTGGGCCAGGGACATATGGTGGGAAGGTCTCATTGAGATATAACTCCACACTCTATAAAAAATATGGCCTGTCTGAAGAGTTTATTGATTATGCAAGAAATTTTGGCAGTATTGATCAGTTCTGGCCCCAAATCTTGGCTGAATGTGGAATCGTGGGGACATTGGCCTTTGCCTCGTTGTTTATTTCATTGACTGTTGTTCTGTTGATACTGAAGATATGGTCATCTTCTGAGGAGATCAGTGGTTTGTTTACCGGTCTTGTGATAATTACATTGATTATTTTTATTTATTCATTATACACGGGTCTAAATATCACATCTATATTATTCACCTATTCTGCTATAGCGGGGATGGCAATTGGTTCTGAGAGCCGACATTATTATAAATAAACTTATCAGAATATGGTTAACAGCAGTATTGATATATATATTGTTCCAGTATAGATTTGTCCAGGTCTCCACGGCCTTAAATAATCTTGATCTGTCCACATTCTTAAATCGTATTGATGAATTAACCGTTGTTGTGTTTCTGCCGATTGCATTCATAAAATTATTAAATCGCAGGGACCAATATCGACTTTACTTTGTCCTTTCAATTCCGATTATTGGGTTGATTTCAACAGGGATGGCCTCTGGATTTATTAATGGTAACCCCTTAAAGATAACGCTTCTTGGAATATTCAGCTATATAAAATTCTTTCTTCTTATCTTTATATATGCCGCTTTTTTTGATAAAAGAGATGATATGAAGAGGTTATACAAAATCTTTTTAATAATATCTATCCTTCTTATATTTATTGCGCTCTTACAGGAGGTCTGGGCACTTTATTCAAGATATATCCTTGATATGGACCCTGTTATTCCTGATACCTACCTCATCAGCTATCTTTTCAATAAGTTTGGAATTCCTGATATAGAAGAGATTGGTAACTGGAGATTCTATCTTTATAGGACGCCCTCGATGCTTTCCCACTATAACCTTTTCGGGTTATTCTGCCTGTTTGTATTAAGCATATACTTATTTGCCTACAATAAAAAGGACCCTTTCGTCATTGCATTTTTGACATTGGGAGTATTATTGAGTATTTCAAGGGTTGCATACACGGGATTGCTGTTTGTAATGCTTGCAAGAACTTTTGATAAAATGAAATGGCGTATTATATTGTCTATTATATTGATTTCATTAACATTACTGGTTGTATCCTTGAAAACAGATACTATCTCAGAAGCAGAGATGCAGAAGAGAGGTTCCTATCTTGTGCGCCAAAATAAACTATCTTTCAGGGAGTATGCAATGTTTATATCAAACCAGGTCTGGAAGGATTATCCATTACTTGGCGCAGGTCCTGGGATGTTTGGAGGTGATGTAGCATATAAGTATAATTCCCCGATATATGAAGAATATAATTTTTACGAAGTATACAGGGAGATTCGTAGCCTGGATCAATTGTGGCCCCAGTTGCTTGCGGAGATGGGTATTATCGGAGGGATGGCCTTTGCAGAACTAATAATAACGATATTTGTGCTTTTATTAATAAAAGAACGGAGTGATGCATCAGGGCATGGAATCCCGAAGGCACTTGGTGTATATACAGTGGTAATCCTTTTTTATACATTCGGTGGTAATCTTAACAATCCAGCGCTCCTTTATCCTTACTGTGCTTTTTTAGGTATCTGTCTGGGAAGTAGTAAAAAGTAGACATATTTATTAAACTAAAAATAATGAATAGGCATATGTTAAAGCCAAAAGAGATATGTATAATTGTCACTTACAGGTGCAATGCCAGATGCAATATGTGCAATGTCTGGCAGAATCCTTCAAGGGCAAGCGAGGAGATAACAGTTGAAGACCTGGAGAAGATCCCCTCGGGTCTCAGATTTGTGAATATCACAGGTGGTGAACCATTTGTAAGAAGGGATATAGAGGATATCATAGAGGTTGTAAGAAGGAAGACAAAGCGAATAGTTATCAGTACAAACGGTTATTTTACAGAGAGGATTGTAAAACTCTGTGAGAGATTCCCTGATACAGGGATAAGGATCAGTATAGAAGGGCTTCAGAAGACAAACGATATGATAAGGGGTATACCTAACGGGTTCGATAGAGGCCTGAGGACACTCCTTACCCTGAGAAGAATGGGAATAAAGGATATAGGTTTTGCCATGACGGTACAGGATATAAATTGTAAGGATCTCTTGCCCCTTTATGAGCTTTCAAATGCCCTTGATTATGAGTTTGCAACAGCAACGGTACATAACTCTCATTATTTCCACAAGTGGGATAACAGGATTCAGGATAAGGACACCGTATGTGAAGAATTTTCTAAGCTTGTTACAGAACTCCTAAGATCAAGGTCTATAAAGAAGTGGTTCAGGGCATATTTTAATTATGGACTGATGAACTACATCTATGGCGGAGAAAGATTTTTAAGGTGCGAAATGGGTACAGAGTCATGCTTCATAGATCCGTGGGGTGATGTCCTTGCCTGTAATGGGATGGAAGAGAAGTTATCGATGGGAAACATCAAGGTTATGTCTTTTGAAGAGATATGGAGCAGTGAGAGTGCCGAGATGGTGAGGAACGCAGTTAAAAATTGTCAGAGACAATGCTGGATGGTTGGGAGTGCTGTTCCTGCAATGAAGAAGTATCTTTACAGGCCTGCTATGTGGGTCTTGAAGAATAAATTGCGTGTCTTATTCCACAGGCCTCCGTCCCTGTGTCTACCCACGCGGGGATATAAAGAAATACTACAATCCAATCTTTTTAAGGAGAAAGAGCATCAGAGATAGTGAAGGAGAGACTAAGGTTTCTTCCATTATTGGGTCTTTATATTTCTATTATCCTGATAGCATCTGTTGACAGGTTTGAAAGTGATGAAGCCCGTTATGTACAGTTTGCCAACAATCTCTCCCATGGTTTTTATTCACCAGAAGGAAAGATAAGTTTATGGAGTGGCCCTGGCTATCCCATTGTATTACTGCCCTTTGCTTTATTAAAGCTACCATGGTTAACAGCAAAACTTCTGAATGCTGTATTTTTGTTCCTGGCAATCATTTACTTTTATTATACGCTCCGCCTTTATATGTCAGAACGGTCTGCGCTATTGTTTTCATATGTGTTAGGACTATATTTCCCCCTTCTCCGATACATTCATCGCCTGCTAACCGAACAGCTTGCTATTTTTCTGATATGCGGGTTCTTATTCCATTTTTGCAGGATATATCGTGGAGATAAGAGGCCCGGCCTGCAGATTTTAATAGCATCTATCTTTCTTGGATATCTTGCATTGACAAAGATATTCTTTGGTTATGTAATATTGAGTAGCCTGGTGATATATATATTTTTATATCTATGGAAAAAGAGGGAGGCTTTTAAAAGGACCGTGTTAGTCTACCTGTTTGCGCTTCTCCTTTGTACCCCTTATCTCTTTTATACCTATAATCTTACAGGTAAGGTCTTCTACTGGGGGACATCGGGGGGAATTAATTTGTACCTGATGACTACTGATTTTGAGGGTGGACTGGGTGATTGGAGTGTATTTAAAAGACATAAAAAAGAGATATTTAAGGGTATGGAGGGTCTTACAGCTGTTCAGATAGATGAGGAGCTTAAAAGAAGGGCGATTATTAATATTATTAATAAACCTGCAGTATATCTCAGAAACTGGTTGGCTAACATTGGTCGATATCTGTTTAATTATCCATTCTCTTATGATATACAGAAGACATCCACATATTTTTACATTGTTCCTAATATGTTTATTGTGGTCCTTTCTGTGTTGTGCATATATCCTACATATGTAGGAAGAAGCAAAATTCCATACGAGCTGTACACCTTCATTGTATTTGCCTTGATTTCATTTGGAGGTAATTCACTCCTGTTTGCCTTAAACAGATATTTCTGGCCCATTGTCCCGATATTTCTTTTCTGGATAGCCTTTACACTGACACGGATACTCAGGATCGAGATACAACAACGGTAAAGGAAGATATAAGAAGAATGAAGAGAAGGTTCGGATATGGATAAAGAATATAAAATAGCAGTACTCATACCATGTTACAATGAAGGGAAGACTATAGCCAAGGTGGTCTCCGATTTCAAGGCGCAGCTCCCAAATGCTGCTATATATGTTTATGATAATAATTCTACGGATAACACGGCAATTGAAGCAGAGAGGGCAGGGGCAATAGTGAGGTATGAAAAGAGACAGGGAAAGGGGAATGTTGTCAGGACAATGTTCAGGGAGATTAATGCAGATATATATGTGATGGTGGATGGAGACGGGACATATCCTGCGGATAGAGTTCATGAGCTTATAAAACCAATTATCGATGATGAGGCTGATATGGTGGTTGGCTCCCGTCTTCATAGCATGTCAAGGAGCGAATTCAAACCTTTGAGTTTGGTGGGAAACAAGATATTCCTCTTTTTACTTAATACTATATTCAGGGTGAATATTACGGATCTCCTGTCAGGTTACAGGGCATTTAATAGGCGCATTGTAAAGTACTTACCCCTTCTCAGTCGTGGCTTTGAGATCGAGACAGAGCTCACTGTGAAGAGTATAGAGAGGGGTTATCGAATCCTTGAGGTGCCAGTGGATCTTGTGCCAAGACCTGAAGGAAGCAGATCGAAGATCAGGATATTTAAGGATGGGCTGTTAATATTTAACACCATCTTTGCCTTATTAAGGGATTATAAACCGTTCACAGCATTTGGCTTAGTGGGATTAACATTTATAGCTATTGGTCTCATCCCTGGTATTATGGTTATGCGGGAGTTCCTTTTAACCGGCTATATCCATCGTATCCCTTCAACCATTTTATCAGTGGGGTTGATCCTGTGTGGTGTGCTTATAATATTCTTTGGCTTGGTTCTTCACACCATATCACGACATTTTCAAGAATTGGATTATCAACTCCAGAATTTAAGTGATGAAGAAAAACAGGATGATTCTTAACGATAAAGAGGGAACTAATAGATCCAATATGAGGTGTGGAAATTATCGTGATAAAAACCTGCCATTATGATGCCTTCATGTATGAGTACCAGTAAATTATTTAGGAGCAGGAATATGACAGTGGATATTAACATTCTATCCTTTTCTCTACAATTCCTGTAGATGTGGGCCAGCAGAGGTATCATTAAAGGTAAGAATCCGAGCAGGTGGCGTGATACACCAGAACCCCAGAGGAAGAGAGGTAATATCCAGAAGGAGGCAATAAACATATACGATATCAATATCTCCTGGCGCGTTACGTAATATCTGATTTTATGCATATGTGTGAGCAGCAGGGTAACCAGCGGGATGCCGAAGTGGTATTGTTCATAGAGGATATACCATCCGAAAGTGCGAGGGTTAAATATCGTTCCCGCCTTTATGGCCTTTAATGTGTACTCCTCCACACTTCCTGTTATAACATTCAGGATGATGTTATAACCAAATTCCTTATACAAAAGTGCCGGAAGACTGCAGAAACATAAGAAGAACAGCCCCAGCTTTGTAATAGCCCGTGACTTAAATCTGATCAGGTATAGTACCACAATGATCGGTATCATGGTTAACGAGGTGAATTTACACAAAACCGCCAAAGAATATAGAAGACCTGTTGCTGCATCATATATGTGGATCCTTGCTTCATTATTTTTAAATAAAAGGTAGAATACCCATGTTAGAAAAAACCCGAGTGCCAGATCATTTGTAATCTGTGATGCATTGGTTAAAAAGGAAGGCATTAGAAGGATTAGAGATAAAATAGAAATCCTGTCCTTATACTCGTCTCTTTTATAAAAGAGTCCAAGAAAAAGATAAAGAGATATCAGGTAAAGGATAGCGACCAAATTTGCAGGTATTATTATCTTGGAGAAATAGTCGTCTCCTGTGAATGGTTCTATCAAACCGATGACGATAAACCAGAATGGTGAATGTTTGCCTATCCTCCAGTTGATACTTCTTGATTCTTTTGTATCTTCTGAAAGGATAATGTCAGGAGGCTCATCCTCGATATCCTCCATCAATTTTTTATAATTGAAGCCAAGGATATCATCATACAATAAAAATTTTTCATGAAGTATCGGAGACTTCTTGATCTTGTATAAGGTGGGTTTATGATAATTTCTCAGGAATTGTGCAAGTCCTTGCTCCCTAAATCTTTCTCCCACAAGGATGTTCATCTTACAGTCTGCACAGACATATGGAACGATAAAGTCATGGGAGAGGATTATGGTAAGGATAAAAAAGGACGATAAAGGGAGGATCTTGGTTTGTGCCTTGAATATGCGAAGGACAAATATCATTGCAACTCCTGATATAACGAAGATTACAAGGGCAGAAAGATTGAATTCAGGGGTGAAATCTTTATCATAGTATTTTAAGAATCTATGATAGTAATATCCCGTTAATATCATCAAGAGAGCAATGGTGCTGTATATATAAAATTTACTCAGTTTGTGCTTCTGGATATTCATGATCCTCCTTCTTTTGTCCAATCCCCACCAGTCCTCCACTTAGGGGAAGGATATACTTTCCCCTGCTAATGATATTAATTAATATCGAGACACTTTTGATGATCTTGATCATGGCCGTGATTAAAACGTTTGGATACATATCTGGAGCAGCTATCAGTATTCGTATATTCTCGTAACCAGATTTATTCAGACACTTTTCAAGTACACGAGGTGAAAAATCGAATAGATGCATGGGTGCCTGAAATCTTACAGGTAAGAATGGTATATATTTTTTTATGTAAAGCCAGGGTGTGATGTAAGGGACCCTGACGATAACGGTTCCACCTGGTCTTAATATCTGGTAAGCCCTTTCTAATACCCTCATGGGATCATGTAGATGTTCGAGACATGCAAGGAGTGTTATTACATCATAAGACCCATCCTGGATTAAGGAGATATCAAGGATATTACCGTGTATAAATTGGATGTTCTTATGCCTGCGGGTAGCATATGAAATTGCCCTTTTGTCCAGGTCCAATCCGGCTAAACTCCAGTGATCCTGGGTTCGTCTTATTTCCTCAAGGAATAGTCCAAGACCACATCCAACATCCAGCAGGTCTCCTCCATTAGGGTGATACTCTTTCAAGATATTGATCACCTGATTAAAGCTCTTTTTCTGATACCATTGAACTATCGTTTTTTCATTGATTTCAGGATAATATCGCCGATAATAATTGTCTAACTCCTGAGGGGTTGGCTGAGGATTAACATAGACCAATCCACATCTCAAACATCTACATATATTAAACCCATTTTCCCGGGCTACTATCTCTGCTTCATTGGACCGGCACAGATTACAGACGACATCAACTCTGCCGGTAAGCTCTATCTCTTTATTGATTGCCTCGTTATCCAAGTAGGTTTTTATCTTCAAGGTCAGGCTTTAAAAGCTTCGACTGTATAGTGTAGGGGCATCAATGCACGCCCTGGTGTTTCTAATGTTTCAATTTTAATGTTTGTAAATTTTTTTAACAACTCCCTGAGTCCATGTTCTGTAAACCGCCAGCAATCTGGGAGCGGCCCGTGTATTCTGAAATTAAAAGGTACGGTTAAAAGCAGAATCCCTGATGGCTTTAATAGCCTATGGATCTCTTTAACAGCAGCAAAGGGATTCAATGTATGTTCAAGAACCTCTGTGCAGATAACGATGTCATACCTTTCATCTTCTATAAAACTGTTATACTGTGTGATATCCGCTATGTATGTTGCATTTGAGTCAGGATCTATATCAAGTGTTTCAATCTTGGCTTTTTTAAAATACGTCTTTCCACCCTCATGGATTTGAGGGGCTATATCAAGGATCAGGATCCCCTCTTTGTCATATTTTATGGCACTCTCTTTGAGAAACCTTCTGATGTTTTCTCTAATTCTGAGATAGCATTCCTCATCAAATTGACTCACTCTGATCCCATCGTTCGTCATCTCTATGCCCTGTCATCAATAAGTAATTCAATCATACTGCAATCAAAGGTCGGAATACCAAGCCTTTCAAATACCTCTTTCCGTTCACTGAAACTATCATCAATGAATATAGAATCCTCTGGTTTAATGTAATCTGCCTTTGATTCACCCTTTTTCAGACAGATGATTTCATCAAACAGGCCATTTATCCTGAACTTATCCAACACGGTTTTTATATCATTGACGGTTCTGGTAATCAGGATTATCCTGTGGCCATTATTCAGGCATTGATACAAGAATTTGATTAATTGGGTATTAATTCTGTTGTTTAATATAAGGGTATCATCAAGGTCCACATAGACATTCTTATATTTGATGTTGTGTTTATATCTATTTTGAAGGGAGCGATTTATCTCGACCTCATATGAGTTAATCATTATCTCTATGTCAAATCCTTCTTTTTCATATATACTGAGTAGGGGAAAGTTGACACCAAGGACTCGATGTGTTGCCATTGTCCCGCTTATTCTTGGGGCTATTTCCAGTAATTTTAGTTTGCCTGAGCCGTCTGCTTTAAGCTGGAAGAACCATGCGCCATACAGTTCCAGCTCATTGGAGATAATATTCGCATATTCATAAAATATGTTGTTTTCAACAGGTTTGCTGGCCATTGAGATTCCGCTCTTTATGCTTATCCTCTCTCTACCACTACAAAAGAGCAATCCATATTTACGATGACTGAAACAGTCAATGGTATATTCTTTCCCTGGCAGATATTCCATGATTATCGGGTCAGGGATAATCTTGAGAAATGCCCTGAGTGTATCTTTATCTACTGCCTTATAAGTGTTGATGGAACCCTGTCCTCTGTCAGGCTTTACAAATACAGGGAAAGATTCAATATCTGAGATGTTCTTAAAAGTCTTTGGGACAGGCAATAGATGTTTGAACCTTTCATATGTCTTCAATTTTGACCTGCAGATCTGACACGTTGCAAGGGGAGAGGATACAATCTTAGCGTTTACCTTCTCCTCGTTTTGGGCGAGCGCTATAATTACATCATCGTGTGCCGGGAAGATGTACTCTATCTTATGTTCAGCAATTATCCTGTTAAGCACAGCAAGCCAATCACCACTGTAAATGTCAGGGACAAAGAGATGTCTTTTAAAGACATAGGGTGCGTGGTTTGGAACATCGCTTCCTGCAGAATAGAGGATTACCTCTTTGCAATTGACAAGAGATTTGTATATCTCCAATCCTATCTCTGTTCCACCAGGGAAGACGAGAGTTCTCTTTGCCGATTCAAACCTTCTCCTGTGTATGCGTATCATGGTTGACAATAGAGACATTCCGATAATTTCTTCTTGATTTCCATTCTTTGTAATTCGGGTCTAAAAAAATACATATCTTGGAAATAGCTCTGAATAGTTAATACCCTTTAATCTGATCGTACTTAACATCTCTGTTGCCCTGAATCCCATATAGAGAACATCGTCAACATTGGCATAGCAGAAAAGACCCTGTCTCCCGAGGGTTATCACATTTTCGAGTGTGGATAAATAGTCGAGTATCTTTTTAAGCCTTGCTTCAAACCCAATTCTAAACCGTGGATAGGCATGGGTTATTCTTCTAATAAGATAACCCTCCACTTCTTTGTGATGCAACATTCCATAATGTTCAAATATATCCATTGCATCCTTAAATAATTCCTCTGCCCGGGCTGTCCATATTTCATCTCCAATATTACATGTATATTCAATGCATAAAGCCGATTTTCCTGGTGGTACACACTCTTTGCTAAATGCGCCTACTTCATATACCCTATTGAATTTTATATCTGGGTCGGCAAAATAAGTAAGGGGTGTTTCAAATATATTCTGTCGGGATGTCTTAATGTAGAGCAGGACCTCTGAGCAATAATCCAGCTCACTGGCGGCTCTTCTTACCCCGTGTGGAACATCTGTCTTTAGCAGGTTAATGAAATCATTTATCGGGATCGTATTAAATAAAAAGTCGGTTTTTACTGTCTTGATAGTCCCCCCCTTCTCGTATGTTACAGATTCGATTCTGTTCCCTCGGCCATTTACCGCAACTATACTGGTATTATTCTCGATTATGCCATTATTCTCTATAATACCCCTGCACAAAAAATCCGTTATCTGTCCTACCCCCTTTTTGGGATAATAGTGCTTTATTTGGGATAAGTCTTCACTGTGAAAATGCCTGGGTTGTTTTTTAAAGAGTCCACGGATATAGTCCCTCAGACTCAAGATAGGGACCCTTTTCTCTGCAACATAATTGGATATTTCAGAGGGTCTTACCTTCCAGGCCTTCTCTGCATACGGACCAAAATAATAATTATAAAGGATCCTGCCAAATCTATTCTTTATCCAGTCCTCAAAAGAGTCGTCCTTTTTAGGATCGCGTAGAAACATCATGGCCCTTGCCCATAGGAAACTGAGTCCTGCAGGGATAATCGTTGTAACAGGCAATGACTTAAAGACATAGATCCCTTTTAAAGGATATGAGACGAGTCGTTTTCTGAAGAATATCTTTACCCTTGGATTATGTTGACGCAGATCGTCTCCAAGGACCCTGTTAAGAAAAGACAGGATGTCAGGATAGATGGTGTGGATGTTATGTGGTCCAAGATCCAATAGATAACCATCATCATGGAATGTGAGAGATAGTCCGCCGATTTCATCGCTCTTTTCCAGGATCGTTACCGGCAACCCCATCAGGGCAAGGTTCCATCCGACACAGAGACCAGCAGGTCCGGCACCGAGTATTAAGGGTTTTTCAGGTAATAGTGACATCGCTATACCTGATGGAGTTTTTTCTTGATCTTGCCGGCATGGTAATGGATTGAAAAGATTACTTCTACAATCCTGTCCACGTCTTTTTCCTTCATCTCACAATAAAGGGGGAGGGATAGGACCCTTGAGGAGACCATATTTGCATTGGGCAACAACTCTCTCTTTGCAGAAGGGAGGCCCCTATAACATGGATAATCACTGCAAAGGGGATAGAAATATTTCCTGACAATGATGCCCTCTTCTCGTAAACATATAAAAGTCTCATCTCTTGTTAAACCGAATTCCTCATGTAATATCTCTATCACAAGATATGCATAATTATAAGAGGTCTTATCGGTGATTTTTTGGAATTTGATACCAGGTATTTTTCTTAAGTTCATGAGATATCTGGTGAAGAGATTTTTTCGCTTTTTTATCGTCTCGTCTATCTTCTTTAAATTAATCAGGCCAAAGATGGCCTGTAACTCGTTCATCTTTGCATTGATCCCGGTATCTACGATCTCCTCTTCACCTCTAATACCAAAGTTTCTCAGATCGCGTAATTTCTGATACAGATGCCCATCAGAGCATGCCACCGCACCTCCTTCCATGGTGTTGAATATCTTGGTTGCATGAAAGCTGAACATAGATGCATCCCCATAGCTTGCAATGGATTTACCATTCAATCTGACCCCAAATGCATGTGCAGCATCATATATTACCTTCAGCCCATGGGATCGGGCAATCTTCTCCAATTCTTCTGTGTTACAGGGGTTGCCAAATATGTGGACTGCCAGGATCCCAGAGGTTCGGGGGGATATGAGTGATTCAATATGGCGATGATCAATATTGTATGTCTCAGGATCAATATCACAGAATACAGGGGTAATATTATTCCAGTAAAGAACATGTGGAGTTGCTGGGAAGGTAAATGGTGTGGTGATTACCTCTCCAGAAAGTTTCATGCCCTGAATGGTAAGTTGCAGGGCAAGGGTGCCATTACAGAATGTCGCACAATAGGGGGCCTCAAGGTATGCCCTCAACTCTCTTTCAAATCTCTGGATATAGGGACCATCATTTGTGAGCCATTTTCTTCTTAGGAGATCGCTTAAGAAAGGGCGTAATTCGTTCATCGTGGGAACGACAGGACGGGTTATATATATCTTGTTGTTAAAAGCAGGTTTCCCACCAAGAACCGCAGGTTTTCTGGCCATTTTAGAGAGCCCTGGTTTTATACGATTTGTACTACTCCCCTTCTCTCCTTTTAATTAAAACTAAAAGGATTATATCATATCATGATCTCCTTTTATAATCCTCCTCATTATTTAGGGGACAAAGGCCATTTATGCAAGGATGGGATTATCGGAGAATGTATTTCCGTAGACAGGGATGAATGTATTTACATATGCAAGGATTCTCCTGTATCTTAGAAGATATGAGGATAGCGGTTACGGGGCTGCGTGGATTTCCAAGGGTTCAGGGGGGTGTTGAGAAACATTGTGAGAGATTATATACCCATCTTATTCCACTCGGATGTGATATCTCCGTTTTTACACGGAGGCCATATATAAAATCTGATGTAGAAGATTATAATGGTATTAAATTAATAACCGTTGGTTGCCCTAAAAATAAATATCTTGAGGCAATAGTTCATACATTTAGATGTGTCTTAAGGGCAAGAAGGTTAGACCCCCATATTCTGCACATCCATGCCATAGGCCCCTCACTTCTTACCCCTCTTGCGAGAATGATGGGCATGAAGGTCGTTATGACCCATCATGGACCAGATTATAAGAGGAAGAAATGGCCCCTGCCAGCAAAGATATTCCTTATGTTCTGTGAAGCGATGGGGGTTAAATTCGCTAATAAGGTAATAGCCATTGCAGTAAATATAGCCGAAGAATTAAAGAGGAAGTATGGTATAGAGGCAGTTGTGATTCCTAATGGTGTGGATATACCAATCCCTGCAAAAAGTGATGAGGCACTCAAAAGATTTGGTCTTACAAAGGGCAGATATATCCTTGCCGTTGGGAGATTTGTCCCTGAGAAGGGTTTTGATTATTTAATCGAGGCCTTCAACAGATTAAAGATTGCGGACTGGAAGCTTGTGATAGTTGGTGATGCTGACCATGAGGATAGATATAGTATGGAGCTTAAAGAAAAGGCTATAAGGAATAAAGATATTGTACTGACAGGATTTCAGACAGGACAACCATTAAATGAATTATATTCACATGCAGGATTATTCGTGCTGCCTTCCTTCTATGAAGGGTTACCAATTGCGCTTCTTGAGGCGATGAGCTATGGTCTCTCTTGCATTGCCAGTGATATCCAGGCAAACAGGTGTATAAGATTGAGCAGGGAGAGATTTTTTAAAGCAGGCAACGTAGAGGCACTTGTAGAAAAAATAAAACAGTTTATTAACAGCAGGTGGGATGAGGTTGATAAGAGGAGACAAATAAGGTATCTCTTGGAGGAATATAGCTGGGAAAAGATAGCGGATGAAACCTTAAGGGTATATAGAGAGGTCACCGCTTTGTAAGAGCATGGTTCTCAGTGATCAAAGGCTGAACCCTTGAAAAGGACCATAATAATTTATCTTCAAGAAAGATCGTTGATTCTGTAGATGTGTATATAATTGTCGTCCATATTATATGTGGTTATCTCTGTGAAGTCCTTTTCAGGATTTTCCTTCAAATATTCTATTATCTTTGCCCTCTTATCCACAGGATATGCCTCTCCATAGGAGAACATGATATAAGATATATTATTTTCCTTACAAAATAACCTCAATTTTTCGGGTGTTGAAAATTTACTGAGGTCATACCAGAAGTCGATTATCTTGTCTTTGTCGATCCCGTATTTGTCCCTGTAGAATATGGAAGAGGCAACTCGTAATATTAAAATCTTTTCTCCTTCTCTGACATTATCTCTGACCCACTCCATTGCCTTGTCAACAGGGAAATATCTTGAATTGATATCTTTATATGTGACAAATGTTTTTTCCATGGGTGGTACATTATGGATGGTGCTTATGGTGATTAGGTAAGATAGTAAAACAAGGAAGATGAATTTGAAAGAATGCCTCCATCTTATTGTTAGTGCAGCGTCTTTTATAAAAATAGCAATGAATACAGAGATCGTGGGGTAAAATGCCATTGAGAATCGATGTATCCTTACCGTGGCGTCTGCCACATATAAAATATAGTATGAAACAAATACAAGTAAAAGGAATAATCGAAGATCGTCTTTTTTGCCGAAGAGAAAATAAAATATCGAGGCAGTGAATATAATAAATATCACCCAGGATGATTGAAGAGGGATCATGAGGAAATATGAAGATAATATGTCCAGGGATGCGAGGTGTGAAGGGGTGAACTCGTAGTTCCTGAGCGAGAAAAATCCACCAATGATGAGCCAGGGAACAACCGGAACTATGGATAACACGAGCATTGGAAGATATGTTCTGGCCTCTTCGGGTTTTCTGTATAGAAGATATGCAATACATATAAATATCATCAACATGATATCCCTCTTATAGAGAAAACCCGTGCTCAGCAGGAGTGAGGTAATAATGATGTCCCTTAAGCTATTATTCTTTAAGGATCTGAGAAAATAGAATGAAATGATTATTATAAAGAAGACCACACCACAGGCGAGTTCTGCAAGGCTTGCAAAATAAAACACAAGGGGAGAGAACAGATAGATGGATGCACCAAGCAACGCTACATCTCTATCCCTGAATAGGATGATGATCCGATAGAGATATATCGCTCCCGTAATATAAAATGCTGTTTGGATAATTCTCGGGCCAGCTGGTGTGATGCCTCCAAGAAGGTATGATAGAAGGTAAAGGATCTTTGATACCGGTGGATATCTGACGAGTAATTGATGATAAGGAAGGTCACGGAGTAGAAAGAAGTAGGCAACAAGAAGAGGGATTGTTATAAAGATGAAGAAAGGCGATGCTGTAGTCACAGATGATCGTCTTAAAAGATCCTTAAATATCCTTCCTCCTTTAGGATGTATGACCATAATCAGAAGGGTAACCCCTACTATCCATGATATGGACTGTACAGGATAGCCAAAGATATTCTGCCATCCCTTATCTATAAACATATAGATACCGAGCCCTCCCAAGAGGTGTGCAGGCTCATCACCTAAGATCATAACAGGGAATTTTAACGGATAAATGTGGAGGCCTAATGCTATTGCGCATATAACAATAAGCCTGATGTCATTCCATGTCTGTTTTGTTGGTTTCGGTAGGGGTGTTTTTATCCATAACCCTTTTGAGGCTGCTGATAAAAATCGTGTTAATAAGAAACCAGATATCAGAAAGTATATGGTCAGCCCTGAAAAAACAAGGAACCTGCCTAATGTAGAGATAGGCAGGGCCCATGATGGATAGAGGATATAAGTTATATACCAAAGAAGGTAAAAGAATATCCTGTAATCAACAGCCTCTGTTCTCATTTAGAGACTCATAATAATATTCAAGATCTAATCCTATAAAGCCACACTCCTGCTGTAAAGAAGTCTTTATGATCAATTAGTGTGTAATCCCTGTTCAGCATCTCGAGATATTCTTCATCAGGACAGTACCAGTGTCCACATATATACCATATGTATTTAGGTCTTAATCTCTTTATTGCTTTGATGATAGTCGAATAATCTCCTGATAATTCAACCCTTCTACGTGAGCCCATTAACTTAAAATAATAGTCAATCATATCCGTATTAGCGGTTATAATTGATCCTTTATACTTATGATCGTGTCTCAAAACAAATTCAACTGCCTCACGGTATTGTGTTTTCATAGGTGTAGTGTAATAATTTTTTATAAAGATAGTATGAAAGATGAATATGGTGATAATAGCAGAGGCGATGACTGTCTGGGTTTTCTGCTTGATGGGTAATTGCGTAACAGCACGAGAAAGCAAGAGATAGGCAGCAGGGAGGGAAATAAGAAGATTACGATTTGTCAGGATAGGTGTTGATAATTTGGATTTTATGAACATTCCTATAAATGGTGTCACAAGCCATAGAATGAGCAACATATCAGAAGAGAGCAGAAGTTCTCTCATATTATTGTATTTTTTGGCTCTTAAGATGTTATAAAAGATGTGGACGAAGATAAAGAGATACATGGGAAGGACTATTAAGGCTAATATCTTTGATTTATTAAATAGAAATAGCAGGTGGTTTTTTATAAATCTGAACAATTCTGGCTTTGGTATCCATCTATAGGCGGATCCGCTTATCTGATCCATCATTCCTGGCAGCCAAGGTAGGTAGATAAGGAAGATCAAAAAATAGATTAAGAAGATATAAGACCACACTCGCTGCTTTCTAATAAAAACTATGCTTATAAATAAGCCCTGAAGGAGGATGAGGTAAAGACCAAAATAATGTAAATAGGATGATACAGTGGATGATATAATGTAGCAGAGGATTGAATAGCGAGATGGACTGGTGTTGTTATTAAAGGCCCATAGTATTGATAGCCAGTAATAGGTTGATAGCATGGTGAATAAAAGCAACATGGAGTATGCGCGTAATTCCTGACTGAAGGAGATAGGTGTCCATAATACAGCCATAAAAGCAGATGCTATCAGACCTTCTCTATATGAATAGAGACGGACACCTATGAGAAATATGGCCAGGATCGATAAAACGCCAAAGATGGCAGAAGGGAATCTTAATATTGATTCGGAATCTCCAACATATCTTAAAATGAAATATGTAATTAACTGGTGTAGAGGTGGAAGCCCATCATGATGACGAACGGTGTTAATGACCTCTCTCATACTATCCTGATTGCTCATCTTCCAGGTAAAGAGTTCGTCATACCAGAATGATTGAATATCAAGACCATAAAATCTCAATATGGAGCCTAATATAAGGATTATGGTCAATGATATGACAGTTTTTTTGTTATCCCAAAACCTTCCAGACACTTGCATCTCCAATCGAGATTATAGATTCAAAATAAACAGGGCATAAAGCTCACGCGATAAGAGACAAAGGAGCATGTTGTATTAAAGTCTGGACTGCCTCGCACGGTGTCCAGCAATTGGGGCAACGGGATTGTGCTATCCATCTTCGTGTCTCCTTTGCCTCACTGGAGCGGAGGATACTGTTTGTATCGAGATCATGCTCTCTAAGATTTCCCAAGACCCTATCCCACATAAGGCATGGTAACACGTCTCCATAGGGATTTATGGCGAATGAACTTTTCAGTGCTGCACAAGGAAGTACCTGTTTTTCACTATTTTTTAAGTAAATTGGTATCCTTTTTATATAGGCCCTGTTAATAAGCTGTGAAGGTTTATACCAGCAATATCGCTTCTGCAGATAGTAAAAGAATTCCTCTGTATTTTTGTCTTTAAGATTGATGGTTATACCCTTATTCCCTGTATTCTTATACAGATAAGCATCGTGCGCTATGGTAACTATTAAACTGTGCCCTTCTTTTTTTATTTTCTCAATGAATGGTTTTATCTCTAAGATATTAAAGGAGGAGATAGTAGTTTCAATATGAAGATGTAATCTGTTATGGTTATTGGCAATCCTTCTTGATTCAAGATAGGTCTTCCAGACCGCATCAAAGGCCCCTTTTATACCCCTGATCCTATCATGTATTTCCCTTGGTCCATCGATGCTGAACGAGATGGATATATCAGGTCCATCAATCATGCTATTTTTTAAATGTTCTATAAATCTCAAGACCCTCTCATGTAGTAACCCGTTTGTGGGAATGCTTATTAAAGCGAGGTTGTGGAATTTTTTACACGCAGTGGTTACTATCTGGATTAAATCCTCCCTGAGAAATGGTTCTCCACCTGTCAGGCTTATCCATCTAATTTCGTTAGAAATACTCTCGAATATCTTGGAGAACTCTTCAAGGCTGAGTTCCCCTTTTTGTATATCTGGATTGGCCTTATATTCTCTCCATATCTGACATGTCAGACATCTGGAGTTGCATCTATATGTTACGGCGAGGTTAAGCTTATATGGCCTGGCGAATAGCCTCGCCTTTAATGCACCCTTAAATAACTGGAGATAACTTTTAGCTGACATCTTTATTTATTTACCTGTATATTTAAAGATATACAATTCACACAGCTGAAAGAAATAGCCAAGCATCGTTCTTAGGCCTATCTTGCTTTTGCCCCTTTCACGATTTACAAATACATAGGGTATCTCCTTGATATTTGTATTCCTTGTTCTGACAAGTATCTCTAAAGCTATCTTGAATCCATAGGTATTCAGTTTTACCCCTGTAAGGATGTCTTTCCTGAATAACATGAAGCCACTCAATGGGTCATTGACTGGAATCAGTTTTTTGGCAAATTTTGTCCCTATATAGGAGAGCAGCCTCCTCTTAAATGGCCAGTTTTTGTCGAACCCTCCTCCAGGGATATAACGGCTTCCCAGGGCAATGTCATACCCCTCTTGGGTTATCGCCTTTACCATTTCTGGGATTATCCTGTAATCATGGCTGAGGTCTGCATCCATTATCCCAAATATCTCTCCCTCGGCAATCTCAAAGCCTTCAACCACTGCAGAGGATAGACCCCTACGCCATCTTCTGATGATTACCTTGATGGGTATATTATGATTGAGCGATTTCGCCACGATACCGGTTCCGTCAGGGGAATCGTCATCCACAATGATGAGTTCAAGCGGGAGGGAGTTACTTTCACACAGGGAAGAGATACTATCAGCCAGTGGTTTTATATTTTCTCTTTCATTGTATGTAGGGACAACAAGGGAAACCAATGTCTTTAAGCCTCTGTAATCCTCTCTAAGTTGTTTCTTCGCAGTCTTAGTCTCATCCATTCCTTAATCACCGCTGGAAACATTAATGGATTAAATAGGATGTTGTTTGTAATAAAACATTCATGGGTGCAGAAACATTTGGTCTTTATAATCTGTCTTCTTATATGTTCGGCCTTTTCTGAGAGCCACAGCTCTTTAAAATTATAGTTTACTTCTCTAAGATTCCCAAATTTTTCTTCTAAAAGCTCACATGGATACACATCTCCGTTACTTCTCAATACACCGGTGAGATTCCCTGCATAACAGGGGATCTGATATTTTCTCTCACGAAGGAGCTTGATAGTAAGTCTCCTTCCTATTATGTCCCTTGCAATCACAAAATTACTCAGGGGGAAATTGGAATATCCAGGGAGTCTTTTGGTGATGATATCATCTTCAACCCTTTTTGAAAATTTTTCAAATTTATCAATATCCACGTCCTTTGCCCTCGGGTCTCTCGGCGATCCTCGTACAATCCTTATGATAAGGTTGTCAATCTTCAGTTCATTCAGGAAGTAACTATATATATCCATCAATTTATCCTGATTAAAATGTGATATTGTTATCTCAATGCATACATTGAAGTTGTCATACTCTCTTTCGAGTCTTTTCAGTTCTCTATATGTTGTTACAGCCTTTTCGAATAGGCCAGGAAAATTTCTTATCCTGTCGTGGTCTTCTCCTATGCCATCTATAGAGATATCAACCCCGAGGTGAAGGTCCTTACCTATCTCAAGGATCTTCCTGACACCTTTTACTGCTGTTTCTGTCAGAGAGCCGTTGGTTGGCATACCAACCTTCCTGAGGGCATTATTCATGTAATAGATGCGGATTATCTCTGGCAGATCTTTTCTAAGGAAAGGCTCTCCCCCTGTGGGAAGGAGAAAGAATATAGGGCCAAGTGTGCGCGATACCCTTTCTATCTCATCAATGGTAAGTTCATCGTTCTTTGTTGTTGATGTGAAGCTTCCAAGACAGTGTAAACATCTTGCATTACACCGCTCCGTTACAAAATGGATGAGATATATAGGTAAAGCTCCCTTTTTATAGAAAACTCTTTTGCCGTGCCCTATAACCTTAGTCAGAAATTTAATCTTACCTTCAAAGTCCATTTATAACCTTCTTTTCAGAGCGGTTAAGAGTCCGGCACATATGCCAAAAAATAACACCAAGTTAACGAAATAATTAAAGATTATTCCTGGGATTAAAAGTATTGGATTTTCCTCAAGAATAAGTTTATAAAACTCAGTGTTCTGATATATAAAGAAGAGACCAAAAGAGATTAGGAAGAAAAGAAAGAGATTATTATAAAAAGACAGTGGGATAAGTGGAATAATAGAGAGAGCACTAAGGAGGATAAAGACATTTCTAAAGTTTGCCCATCCTTCGTTCTTAAAGAGCCGCTCTGTTCTTGAGAATAACAGTTCTGCCCAGTCTCTACTCTTATAGAAATAACTCTTTATAAGTTTTGAGAAGGTATAATTGGTAAAATGGGTTACCTGGATAGTTTTATCGAGATATACCCTATATCCATTTTCCATTAGCCTATAGCCAAACTCCACATCCTCTACAGTGGGATTTTTCATGTTTTCGTTAAAACCACCTATCCTTTCAAAGACCTCTTTAAGGATTGCACCACAGCTGGTATGAAACATAAAGGTATAACTGCTTGTCTCCTTCTGGCTCCTGTGGGCATAGTAATTGTGATAAAGAGAAAAGAACTTTTTTAGATAAGGTTTCCTTGAATACATACCTGTTACCGCAACCTTGCCTTCCATGGCTTCTATGATTTTCTGAATGGTGTCTCTTTTAATAATTATATCAGAGTCAGTAAAAAAGAGTATTTTGCCCCTTGCATTGTAGGCTCCCAGGTTTCTGGCCGCAGCCGGACCACTCTTTCTCATTACACTGATTATCCTGCAAGGGAACTCACTTGCAATCTTTATCGATTCGTCTGTTGATAGGTCGTCCACTATCAGGACTTCAAAGTGTTGATAGGTAGATGCAAAGATAGATTTAAGACATTCTCTCAGGGTCCGTGCTGCATTATAAACCGGGATGATAACAGAGATAAGTGGTGCGTTCATCATCTATCTTTATTCCTGTGTCTTCTTCTCTCTCGTAAGATCATAACAGAATATCTGTAAATTGGCGATTTCGTCAGTATCCCTATGTAGTTCCTTGATCTCCCTGTAATTTGTATCAAGCCATTGCTTTGTATAATTCGTTAAATTCTTCTCATACCATTCCCTGCATAACACCAGCCATAGACGTTTCTTGCCTTCTATTATCCTCCTTAATTTTCTGATCACCTCGTCTCTGTTGTTTGTATCGAGTGGAGGATAGCCGATACTGCGATGATCCTTATCCAGATAACGATTGAGGGTTATTGCGCAGGTGCTTGTAATCACCAGTATCTCGTCTCCTTCCTCCCTGTTTTCTTCAATGTATGAAGCGGCAGTTCGCACATCCTCTTTATGATATTCTGGATTAAACTGATAATTCCAGTAGGAATAGCCACTGAGACCTGTCATCATGCAAAGAATGGTCATTGCTATGAGCTTATTATGTTTCCCCTCTTTTTTTTGGATAAGAGATTCTATGCCTTCTGAAATCCCAAGGATGAACCCAAAAAGGGCTATCCCTGTATAGCGAACATTATAGGACATCTTGGGGACAACCTTGATGAGGGTTAAGAGACCGACGATAGGGACAGTGGAGAGCAATAAAATGAATATCAATTTGGGCACATCCTTCGTTAATCGAGATATGCCATATAAAAATATTAAACTATATAACAACATCAAAAGGGTGATTATAGGTATGTAGGGTTTTATGGTTTTGATCGAAGGATTTAAGTGTAGTTCTCTCAAAGATGGTCCAATGCTGTAGCCTGCAAAATAACTGAAGAAAGTATAAGGAATGAAAGTTAATAGATTTGTTTCTTTTGGAAACGAAGTGCCTCTGTCTGTTAAATAGAGTAACTGATAGATTATCCACGGTGAATAAAGGAGGACTACCATAGTAAAAACAAATATCCATACCGATAGTCTTGCCCTGTGGTGTCTGAAGAATAGCAGGAGATACACACCCTGGATGACCAGCAGGAATATCGCGAGTTGTAAAGTGTATAATCCCAAGACCGTGCTTACGATATATCCGATATAATTGATATAATTCCGTTCCTGAAGTGCCCTGAAGAAGAAGATCAGCGATATAAGCGCCAACATCCATTGTAATGCATACATCCGCACTTCCTGGGAATACCATATATGAAACGGGGATATAGCGAGCAGGTAAGAGGCTATAAGGCCGGCTCTTTCGTTAATCACTCTTCTGCCTAACAGGAATAACAGTGGTATACTTATTACACCAAAGGTAAAAGGGATCATTCTGAGGGCAAGGTCATTATCTGGGAATATCCTTGTAATTGGATAAACAAAGAAAGAATTGAGCGGTGGTGTGCTTGGTGTTATCATGGTCCTGTCATGGAGAAACTGACGCTGGAAAGAAGTTGTCTCAAATACCTCATCAAACCATAGGGGCTGTCTGTCCAATCCATAAAATCGCAGACATGCCCCCATGACAATTATACCAAGTAGTATAAATATCTTATCTTTCGACATAATAATTAACAAAGACAGTTAAAAGAAGAGTCTACCATCTATCTTTGGAGAAGAATATCCTTATAGCTGATATAGTATATTTATATAACACCTCTATAAAGTTTGTCTTACTATGCCCTGCCTTACGCAATCTATAAAATGTCGGAACCTCTAACATTCTGAACCCTCTTTTTTGTGCCTTTAGCAATAGTCTCATAAAATAATCGCCATATCCCTGAAATATAGAATCCATATCCAGGCTGTTTAGGGCCTCCCTTTTTATGGAGAAGTAACCACTTAACTTGTCCTTTATATGTATACCAAGAAAGAATCTGAGCCATATCGTATATATGGCACTACAATAATATCGAAAGCGGTCCTCCATGCCTCCACCAAGCACAAATCGAGAACCTATAACCATGTCGTAATATTTTAGAAGCTCGATCATTTGGGGTATCATTCGCGGGTCATGATTAAAGTCTGTGTCCATTACTACTACAATATCACCTTTTGATCTCTCTATTCCGTATCTTATCGCGGTTGCGAGTCCTCGCTCATCATTTCTCACAAATAGCCTGACACGCTTGTCGGTACCGAATTCCTTTCTCACTGCCTCTGCTGTCCCATCAGGGCTATTGTCATCAACCACCACGATCTCAAATGCCACATCTTCGTCTCTCAATATCCTGATTATTGTGTTGATTAATTCAACAATATTTTCTCTCTCTTTGTATGTTGGTAATATAATGGATGATCGCACTTTTATATGTCTATATGGTAATGATATAGGTTCCACTTTCGCCCATACATAGTATATGAGTTTTGCAATTTAAAACCAGACTTCTGATAAAAATTATTCGCCCCTTTATTGTCTGCATATACCCTCACAACATACCTTTTAATACCACGAAGGCTAAATTCTTTATTCAACTCCTCTAACAATCCTCTTCCTATTCCACGGCGCTGATAGGGCTTGAATACGCCTAAAAACAAAAGTTCAGCCTTAACATCTTTTCCCTCATTTCGTGTATGTGAAGACAATAAGGTCTCCAGTAATTGTTTAATAAGCAATGGTCTCTTTAAAATGGGGGGGATGACCTTGGATGTTAGTGTCCAGAAACATTTTAAAAATATGTCTCTGTAAAAGTGGTCCATATCTTCAACTGCTACTATAGCTCCTATTACCATTTGATCTTCTTCGGACACAAATCCAAAACCTTTATCCAGGTCAAATATACATTCATATAGAGATCTTAAAAAGGACCTGCCAAGGCTTGGTAAAAAATCACCTGCCAGTACCTCATAATGGATACTGGCAACATGAACCGAATCAGACTGAATCATCCTTCTAATCATGCCCTGCTTATCTTTTTAATGACTTTACATATCCTTTTTATCTCGGCCCTTCCAAGTGTTGTTGCGGATGGTAGATTTATACCTTTACAAGAGAGATTATCAGACACCGGATAAGAACCATTATCTCTATACATGGGAAGTCTGTGCACGGGATGAAAGAATGGCCGTGTATCAATTCCATGCTCCTTCAGTTTTGCTATTACTCTATCCCTTGAAATACCGAAGTCCTTCTCTATAAGGATACTATACATCCAGTAGACATGTTTGCAACCCTTGGCTTCCGCTGGCAGGGTGATACCTTTTACATCCTTGAGGAGGGTATTGTATAACTCAGCATTTCTGCGTTTGATCTCGATAAATTTATCTATCTGCTCCATCTGTGCCACACCTATTGCGGCCTGTAGATTGGTCATCCTGTAATTATAGCCTACCATTGTATGCCAGTATCTCTTTTTTTTGCTCATTGCATGATCCCTAAGGAGTCTCATCTTCTCATAGAGGTATCTTTTGTTTGTGGTAACCATTCCACCTTCGCCGGTTGTAATAATCTTGTTTCCATAAAAACTGAATGCACCTATATCACCAATACCTCCAACTCTCTTCCCTTTATATTCAGCACCGTGTGCCTCTGCAGCATCCTCAATGACCTTGAGCCTATATTTACGGGCTATCCTCATTATCTTGTCCATGTCACAGGGATGACCATATAAATGGACAACCATTATTGCCTTTGTCCTTTTCGAGATTTTTTGTTCGATCTTGGATGGATCAATGGTCCAGGTTGTGGGGTCTACGTCTACAAAGACGGGTCTGGCTCCACAATATGTGATGGCATTGGCAGATGCAACGAAGGTTAAGTCAGGGATGATAACTTCATCTCCTTCGCCTATACCAAGTGAGACCATTGCCAGGTGTAGTGCTGTGGTTCCGTTGCATGTTGCCAATGCGTAAGAGGTGCCACAGAACCGTGCAAACATCTTCTCGAATCTTGTAACATATTCACCTACAGAGGAGATCCAGTTACTTTTTACACAATCCTTTACATACTCAAGCTCCTTACCATCGAGTCTTGGTTCAGAAACTGGGATCATTCCTTGCTCCTTCCTTTTATGCTCGTTTGAGCAATACACTCATTTGCCCTATATATAACGAGACTTTTACATGCGGTAACCGCCTCAGGATATTTATATCTAAATTGAGATATTCCTTTACTGCACGGTGGATCAGATAAGGCATGGATACGATCTTCATATGACGCCAGATCTTTATCATCTTCCATTGGTGTTGTTCGGCAATTAATGTTAATGTTTTGGGAGTAAAATATGTCCTGTGCATCGGCTCTATAAACCACCATTTCTTGCCAAACACCCTATGTAACCCCGATTCCCAATTGGGTGTATTTATGAAAAGATAAGAACCTTGTGTTGTTAAGTCATTACACCACTTAAAAAAATCGTGTGGATATTCCAGGTGTTCGATGACATCCCAGGCGAAGATTAAATCAAAAATCCTGTCTATGGGATCGCCTATCTTGCCTTGGATGACATTCTTGCCGCGCTTCTGGGCTACCCCACATGCCCATGAACTTGGTTCGATTCCAAGATAGTCTGCCTTTGGTAATACTTCACCGATCGCCTCAGCGGCTATGCCTGTAAATGCACCCACCTCCAGGATACTGTTTATCCTTTTATTAATTATAGCGAGGCATTTCAGGATGTCTCTGCGAAAGGCTAATTTTCTTCCCAAAAATTCCTTCTCCACCTCCAGATCTTCGACTCTCTGATAACATTCAAGCAGTTTCTCTGGGGGGATAAGCCCATTTGCCTGAACAAGTCCACAGTTTCTGCATATGATTAATGACACTCTCTTCGAAGATTTTTTGGTAATATAAAAATCTTCAACCGAAAGCTCCTCTTTCTCTGCCTGGATCTTTTTTAGTGGTGTAAAACACAACCTGCATTTCATGATTTAAATTGTTCTTTTTATTTGACTATGCCGAATAATATAAATTATAATTAACATGATCTCTCTTTACCGGCAGATCACCAAGAGTTGAGATCCTGTTATAATAAAAATTTTTTGTGTTAATAATTATGCCCACAATATCTGGCCCTTGTAAGTGGTATCTATACTGCTAAATTTACCAGACGAGGTGGAATAATTAAAAGATAGTTTAATGATAACAGACCGTCTGGAACATATCAAGATACACATCACAAAAAATTTTATATCATATCTATCTCTGTGTATCGTTATCCTCTCTTTGATTATAAGCACTCGCTTCCCCACCTACTTCGGCCATGGCGACACACGCCACTTTGAAGTGGTTGCCAATGACAACAGTCCATTTAGATTCTTTAACCCTGAGAATCTTGTGTTCAACCACTATCGGCCCATGGTGCATTTTGTCCAGTGGATACAATTCCATCTTTTTGGCGTAAATCCATTTCCATATTATATCTTCAATCTACTGTTGTATGGCTTCTCCTTTGTTGTCTTCTTTAAACTGGTCGAGATAGTATATGACAGAAGGGTTGCGATCTTCTCGCTCCTGGCTTATTCCTTATTATTCTTCTGGATTGCCTATGTGCCTTTCTCTATCTCTTTCATCACTTTTATCATTGAGATGTTCTTTTTAAACCTTTCCCTATTTCTTCTTATACTGGCCATTAAGGGCAGATGCAGCTTTATCTGGGGAATAGTGTTTTATCTATTTGCGTCCATGTCAAAAGAGGCCCCTTTAATAATTATTCCTGCCACGATTTCTACCTATCTTTTTACCGAGTGGAGAGATTTGCCCTCAGAGAGGCGCAAAGGGAGTATTATCGTGATCCTCTTGATGTGGCTATTCGGCATTACAGGCGTTATAATAAGTCCCTTCAGTTTTAGGCCCTCATCAGGATTGATGGAAAGGATCATCTTTATCCATGAGAGATGGAATTTCTATGCAGACCACCTATTATCATATTTTGGTATCCTGATTTGGATCTCCACTTTTTATCTCATCTTAAAGGATCTCTTCAACCGAAAAGGTGGTAAGGATGCCGTAAGGGGCTTCTATGTGCCAGTAATCTTAGCACTGCTCATATCCTTGATTCTGAGGCCATTTCATGATGTGGCATTATTAGCCTTGTTCATCGGTTTTGTACCACTGATATTAAAGAGATTTAGGGTCTCATTTGCTATCATATGGTTTGCTGTTGCTTTATCTGGTTTTATAATGATAGAGTTTATGTCACGGACTTATCTTACAGATGCATCCTTTGGCGTTGCTATTGTTGTGGGAGTTGCTATTAGCGAGATCATGTCTGATTTAAACAGCGAGTTGCGCAGGTTACCATCCAGTGTTTCAAGGGCGCTGTTGGTTATTTTATTCATTATTGCAGGTCTTGTGGTATATGGTTTTACCTCTAAGGTAAAGGATAAACTGGAAGTGCTCAGAGTTGTTTCAGAAACCAGGGAGAATTTCAGGGATGTGATCGAGTTTATCTCTGCAAATCTAAATAAAGAAGAAATTACGATAATTGTAATTGATTATGACGAGATGGGACTCAGCTCTGATTATCAGGCTTGGTTACATCTCAGTGACCTTGAAAGGGCGCATTTGCAGAAGACCATGAAGGGAGATTTTATGGAGAGATGGTTGCGGAATATAGTGGGCAAAAAGAACATACACGTTTACAATCTCCAGTGGTTTTATGAGCATCCTGAAGTTGAGGGGTCATATTTATTCGCCATGAATAATTACGAAAAGGAATTTGTGGAGAATCAGGAGTTTAAGAAAGATATAATCTATAAGGTAGAGAGAGATCGTGAAAGTGCCGTTTTATATTATATACATAAATAGGCAATACAGATTTACCGTAAGGCGTGGAGAATATTATCTGCTATAAGTGCATATCCCTCTTCTGTATAATGTCCTCCTTCATACAGTGAGGCAGGATCGGCTTGCTTGTTCAGTATCTCACACGTATCGATTAAGGGGATATTCAGTGAGCTGACTATCTCTATTACCTTTTCTCTGTAGGGGTTGGGACGGCCGATACGAGAAAAACGGTTTTTACCACAGAGATAAATAAAATAGAATTTGCCTCCCCATGATCTGACATCCTCCAGTGCTGTATGTAGAATCTTCCGGAATAATACAAGGTCTGCTGGCTTATCACCGCCCTCATAGGTCGGGAACAGCCCCAACCTGCTCAATATGTGGTTGAAGGTGATAAACTTGAATACAGGATGTCCACGTAAATACCACATATACTCTCTGAAGCCCCGTGTTCTTGCTTTATGGGCTGAGGCCTTCATTTTCTGTATCCTCTGTTCTACATCTTGGATCAGCAATGACTGGATTTCTGATCGTCTCTCAAACAGATTTTGGGAGAAGTCATGGTTTAAATATTGCATCAGGAGACTGTCTCCCTTTTCCCTGTTTAAATCATCCAAGTCATTGCCTTCATAATAAAACCAGATGACGATCTTGGGTTTGAGGGGCCTTCCATATTCTCTGAGAGAGGCTAATTCAATCAGGGGCCCATTAGCGAGCATGCCCAGGTTTATTGTCTCTGGATATGATCTCCTTATTACACTGAGCATATCCTTTCCTGTTTTTACACACATCCCATGGGTGAAGGAATCCCCTATCCCTATAATTTGAACTTCTCCTGTTTTATAGAGTCCATGTGGATTTCTGAAGCCATGTTCATCACTCTCATATATGACCCATTCTCCTTTGACATTACAGAATACTATAATAGAATCTGCTACTCCTCCCAAGGGCATAATACGCTCATTACCGTTAAGTAATTTTTTGGAGCCAAGAAAAGAGGCTGGTACAATATTTAGTGTTGCAGGTTTGCCGTTATTCCTGAGCTGGAATACAACATCAAGATATGACCTTGCATCTATGCGAACATTCTGCTCAGAAGGCGTTGTGATGGTTAAAAACCCTTCTATTATATAAGCAGAGAATACAGTGGAGGTCAGGAATAAAACGATATTGACTTTACGTTCTCCCTTCAGTTTGAGCAGTAGCAATAAGAATATCAATATTATGGCAGGAAGACCAAAAAAGAATAGTAAACCACTCCACCCAAACCAGAGGAGCTTGTCATAAACAATGACACCATACAGTATAGGGAAGAGAGAAGTTACAATAAATATTATAATTACTATATTTGCAAGCTTTTCCTTTGACACTTTTTATATGCTTATTACATTTTTGTTTCTGATAAAAGCCTTGGTTTTAAATTATACCATATACGAGTCCACCGCTATAATTAATGTTCGGCAGTCAAGCTGAGGAGGTTAAACAACGGGTATTATCTAAGTTAGGGTCTCAGTGGATAACAATAGCATCCCTTTATGTTTACATAAGTCATTGATTTTTCAGCGTTTTGTTGGGGGTCAGGGGTGTGGTGGGGTGTTGACATGGGTTCATATTTATTGGTATATTAATAGCACTCTAACCCTGAGAGTGCTAATTCTATTATGACCATGAGACTTGATGAGAGAAGCGAAAAGGTATTGTTTGCGATAATTCAGACCCATACGGTATCTAACAGTCCTGTTGGGTCATTCAAGGTTACGAAGAGGTTCTCTTTCAACCTCTCACCGGCCACCATTAGAAATACGATGGCCGAGCTTGAGGAGCTTGGTTATGTGACCCAGCCCCATACCTCGGCTGGGAGGATACCCACTGAGAAGGGGTATCGTTACTATGTTGAGGTGCTCCTGAAGGAGCACGCTGCAAGCAAGGATCTCCTTGATAGCCTGTATAAGAAACTGCGGAGTATTGAGCAGGATATAAGCAAGATGATAGTGGAGACCTCAAGGGAGCTCTCGCTGGCCACAAAATACATCGGTATCGTGACGCCTCCACGCATGGAGGATATAAGGCTGAAACATGTCAGGTTCATAAAATACGACAGAAAGAAGACACTCTGTATCCTTATCTATGAGGATGGGATAATCAAGAACAAGTTCGTTGCCTTAAAGGGGGTGCGTTCACACAGACAGCTTGAAAGGATAACCAGTTATCTGAATAACAGGTTCAGCGGGGCCACCCTGCAGGAGATAAGGGACAGTATAATGTCCCAGATATCAAAGGAGAGGATCGTCTGTGACAGGTTGATAACAAATGCCCTCTTGACCTTTAAGGATATAATAAGCAGGGAGGACGAGGACCTTCTTGGTGGCCTTACAGGTACAAGTAATCTACCGGACTTTGTGGATATAAAAAGAATCAAGGACATACTCAGGGCGATCGAGGACAAACACCTGATGCTGAAGCTCCTTGACCAGATCAGGGCATCAGAAGGCCTGCAGGTGCTGGTCGGGCTGGAGGATATAATCCCCCAGATGAAGGAGATGAGTCTGGTGGCCTCCACATATACCGACAGGGTAAATGCCAGAGGGACTATAGGGATACTGGGTCCCACAAGGATGAATTATAAGAAGCTTATACCGATAGTAGAGCAGACGGCAAATACACTTACCCGTGTCCTGATGGAGGGGTAAAGGAGAGGTGATATGACAGAGGAGAGGAAGGAGAATCACCAGGAGGCTGCGGAGGAGACAGTAAAGGAGGAGAGGCCACAGGAGTTGGGCCATGAACGCAGGGAGGAGATAGCCCACAAACCGGCAGAGGAGAAGGACGAGGTTGAGGAGCTGAAGAGGTCTCTTGCAGAGTTGAACGAGAAATACCTCAGGCTTTATGCAGAGTTTGAGAATTATAAAAAGTTTGAGGCGAAGAAGAAGGAGGAGCTGATAAACTATTCCAATGAGGGGTTGATGAAGGAGTTGCTGACAGTGATCGATAACCTCGAGCTTGCACTCCAGCATTCATCGGATGATAAGACTTCTTCTGCACTTGCAGAAGGGGTTGAGTTGACTTTGAAGGAGCTCAAGACTATACTTGAGAGGCATGGTCTCGTCAGTATAGATGCTCAGGGGAAGCCCTTTGACCCTTATCTGCACCATGCAATGTCGCAGGTGGAGACCGATGAGGTGGAGGAGAACATAGTGGTGAAGGAGTTCAGGAAGGGTTATAAGCTCAGGGACAGGGTCATCAGGGCAGCCCTGGTCGGTGTATCCAAAAGGCCGGCGGTTAAAGAAGAAAAATCAGAGGATAAGGAGGAGTAGATAGTATGGGAAGGGTTGTAGGTATAGATCTCGGAACAACAAACTCGGTTATCGCGGTTATGCAGGGTGGAGAGCCTGTGATCATCCCCAATCAGGAGGGCTCAAGGACCACCCCATCTGTTGTTGCCTTCACTGATAAGGGGGAGAGGCTTGTCGGACAGGTGGCAAAGAGACAGGCCATAACAAACCCTGAGAACACCATCTTCTCAATAAAGAGGCTGATGGGGAGGAAATACGATTCACCAGAGGTGGAGATAGCCAGGAAGAAGCTCCCCTATAAGATAGTCAGGGCACCAAACGGGGATGCCCATGTTGAGTGTCATGGAAAGGTATACTCCCCTCAGGAGATATCAGCGATGATCCTCCAGAAACTCAAACAGGCCGCAGAGGATTATCTGGGCGAGCCTGTTACCGATGCCGTGATCACCGTCCCTGCCTACTTTGATGACAGCCAGCGCCAGGCAACAAAGGATGCAGGCAGGATAGCAGGATTGAATGTGCTGAGGATTATCAACGAGCCCACCGCTGCATCACTGGCATACGGGCTGGATAAGAAGAAGGAGGAGAAGATAGCGGTCTATGACCTTGGTGGCGGGACGTTTGATATATCGATCCTTGAGATCGGTGAGGGCGTGATCGAGGTAAAATCGACAAATGGTGATACATACCTTGGTGGTGACGACTTCGATAACTCCATCATGACATGGCTTGTTGATGAGTTCAAGAAGGAGCAGGGCATAGATCTCAGCAAGGACAAGATGGCCCTTCAGAGGCTGAAGGAGGCGGCTGAGAAGGCGAAGATAGAGCTCTCTTCTGCAACAGAGACAGAGATTAACCTTCCGTTCATCACTGCTGATGCAAGCGGACCAAAACACCTTGTGATGAAGCTCACAAGGGCAAAGTTTGAACAGCTTGTTGCCGAGCACATCGAGAAGACCATAGGGCCGTGCAAGCTGGCACTCGCTGATGCAGGGCTCACACCGAAGGATATCAATGAGGTGATACTTGTGGGAGGACAGACACGGACCCCGAGGGTCCAGCAGGTGGTGAGGGAGTTCTTCGGGAAAGAGCCCTCAAAGGGTGTCAACCCTGATGAGGTGGTTGCAGCAGGCGCTGCAATCCAGGCAGGTGTGCTCAAGGGAGAGGTCAAGGATGTATTGCTCCTTGATGTTACGCCCCTCTCACTTGGCATAGAGACCCTTGGTGGTATATTCACAAAGCTGATAGAGAGAAACACTACCATACCTGTAAGGAAGAGTCAGATATTCTCCACTGCAACAGACAACCAGCCTGCGGTGACGATCAAGGTATACCAGGGAGAGAGGGAGATGGCTGCAGACAATAAACTCCTTGGCCATTTTGAGCTTATAGGCATACCTCCGGCACCGAGGGGTGTGCCACAGATTGAGGTGACATTTGACATCGATGCCAATGGCATACTCCATGTCTCTGCAAAGGACAAGGCCACAGGCAAGGAGCAGTCGATCAGGATAACCGCATCGAGTGGCCTGACCGAGGAGGAGATAAAGAGGATGACCGCTGAGGCAGAGGCGCATGCAGAGGAGGACAGGAGGAAGAGACAGCTTGCCGAGGCTAAGAACGAGGCGGATACACTCATATACACTGTTGAGAAGACCCTCAGGGATTATGGGGATAAGATCACAGAGGACGAGAAGAAGAGGATCAACGATGCCCTTGAGAAATGCAGGAAGGCAAAGGACACAAGTGATGACATCAATGAGATAAGGAATGCCATTGCAGAACTTACCTCTGCATCGCACAAGATCGCAGAGGAGATGTATAGATCTCAGGCGGCAGGTGCCCAGCAACAGGCAGGCACATCCGGTGGACAGACCGGTGGCGAGAAGGAAGAGGTGGTCGAGGCTGAGTTTGAAGAGGGCGATCAGGATAAGAAGTAGTGATGAAGGATTATTACGAGATCCTGGGCATAAGCCGTGATGCAACCGAGGAGGAGATAAAGAGGGCCTACCGCAAACTCGCCCTTAAATACCACCCTGACAGAAACCCTGGTGACAAGACTGCCGAGGAGAGGTTCAAGGAGATCAATGAGGCCTATGCCTGTCTGAGTGATCCTGAGAAGCGCGCAAATTACGACAGGTTCGGGACAGCAGAGGGCGTAGGGGCGGACTTCGGGTTTGGCGGTTTCAGCGATTTCGCCTCTAACTTCAGCGATATATTCGATGATATCTTTGGTGATTTCTTCGGAGGCTTTACAGGGAGGCGGAGGAGGAGGGCGACAAAGGGTCAGGACCTCCGTTATGACCTTGAGATAACCCTTGAAGAGGCGGTATTCGGGACACAGAAGCGGCTGACCATCCCGAGGTGGGAGACATGCCATGTGTGCGAAGGGACAGGCTCGATGCCAGGCAGGGGGCCGGTCGTGTGTCCCACCTGTAAAGGTGCAGGGCATACAAGGCTCCAGCAGGGCTTCTTCTCTATATCAAGGACCTGTGGCCGGTGTAATGGGACAGGAAGCATCATAACCGATCCGTGTAAGGAATGTAAGGGGCATGGAAGGGTCAAGAAGAAGCGGGTGGTGACATTAAAGGTTCCACCAGGGGTGGATACAGGCATAAGGCTCAAGGTTACAGGCGAGGGAGAAGCAGGCAGTTATGGTGGCCCTCCTGGAGACCTTTATGTAATGATAACCGTTAAGCCCCATCCATTCTTCAAGAGAAAGGGCAATGACCTGCACTGCGAGGTTCCCATCTCATTCGTCCAGGCAGCCCTTGGTGCAGAGATAGAGGTCCCGACGATTGATGGTAATGCCAAGATCACCATTCCCGCAGGCACGCCCTCTGGCAGGGTCTTTCATCTAAAGGGCAAGGGGGTGCCGAGGCTTGGCAGTTATGGAAGGGGCGACCAATACATAACCGTTTATATTGATGTGCCCAAGAAGCTGACACCAAGGCAGAGGGAGCTCCTCAAGGAGTTTGCAGAGATAAGCGGGGAGAACACATCCGAGACATGGATGGACAAGATAAGGCACCTCTTTAATCATAAAGAGGCAAAGTAACCCGATGGTTGAATGATTCGACTCTTTCTTCCACCCGAGGCCCTCCTTAGCAAAGAGGTAAAGATCTCAGGCGAGGATGCACGATACCTCGGTAATGTCCTCAGGGTAAGGATAGGAGAGGAGGTCATGATATTTGACGGGGCTGGGAAGAGGTACATATGCAGGGTGACGGGTGTGCACAGAAAAGAGGTCGTGGTTGAGAAGATAAGGGAGGAGAGGCATTCAGCCGAGTCCTCACTGGATGTGACAGTAGTCCAGGGGATCCCCAAGGGTGAGAAGATGGAGATGATTATACAGAAGACCACAGAGCTTGGCGTCAAGAGGCTCATACCCCTTATAACAGAGAGGTCGCAGATAAGGTATACAGGAAGGCTTAACAGGTGGAGGAGGATCGCCCTGTCGGCATCACAGCAGTCGGGCAGGGAGACCATTCCTGTGGTTGAGGAGCCATTGCATTTCAATGAATTCATAGACAGGAAGGAGAGATACAGGGGCATAATCTTTCATGAGGGAGAGAGGCAGAAGGGTCTCAAGGAGATATTGAGAAGGCTTGGGGACGGAGAGCTATTCCTGTTGATCGGCCCTGAGGGAGGGTTTACTGACGAGGAGGTTGATCAGTCCATTAAGAAGGGGTTTATCACCGCCTCCCTTGGCCCCCGCATATTAAGGGCAGAGACCGCAGCTATAACCGCCATGGGCCTCATCCAGTATGAGCTTGGAGACATGGGGTGATTCAGTGGAGGCCGTTCAGTGTTGCATCAAGTGATTTTGTATCCTCAATATTGTAAAGGCGGATGTCCTCCCTTATCCTCTTTATGAGACCTGAGAGTATCCTGCCAGGCCCTAACTCAATAAAGGTGTTAACATCCCTCTCAATCATCACCCTTATAGAGTCCTCCCATAGCAACGGACTGTTGAGCTGTTTTATGAGGGATGCCTTTATCTCCTCTGGATCCTCAAGGAATCGGGCATCGGCATTATTTACGATGGGGAAGATAGGCCTGCTGAAGCTTATACCATCAAGCAGTTTGGAGAGTCTCTCGGATGCCCCTGACATGAGCTTACAGTGTGAGGGTGCCGAGACAGCGAGTGCCACCACCCTCTTTGCACCCTTCTCCCTTGCCATCTCCATGGCCTCCTCAACGGCGACCCTCTCTCCAGCAATCACTATCTGTCCAGGGCAGTTATAGTTGGCAGGGACCACATAACCACCGATTATGGAATCGCATATCTCCTCGACCTCCTCCCTCTCGAGCCCCAGCACAGCGGCCATGAGCCCCTCGCCCTCAGGCACGGCCTCCTGCATAAACATTCCCCTCTTTTCGGTCAGTGTAACGGCATCCCCAAATGAGATGACCCTGGCAGCCACAAGCGCGGTATATTCACCAAGGCTGTGCCCTGCCGCACAGAACGGCTCTATGCGGGCCTTTGATGTAAAGAGTTTGAATATGGCGTAGCTTAAGGTCAGGATGGAGGGCTGTGTCCTGGAGGTCCTGTTAAGCTCCTCCTTTGGCCCATTGAAACACAGCTCGGCCACATCATAGCCGAGGATGTCCGAGGCCTCTTTATATACCTCCCTTATCTCTGGGAAATTCTCATACAGCTCCTTCCCCATCCCTACATACTGTGAACCCTGCCCTGGAAACACAAGGGCGATCTTCATCCTGCACCTCTCAATCTTTTGTAATGCCTTTTAATTCCTTTATCTTCCTTGTAAGCAGGGGGACTATCTCGAAGAGGTCTCCAACGAGTCCATATGTCGCTACATTGAATATCGGTGCCTCGGGATTTTTGTTTATCGCTATGATGATGTCAGATGATTGCATGCCCACAAGGTGCTGGACAGCACCTGAGATTCCACAGGCGATGTATATCCTTGGACATACGGTTTTGCCCGTCTGGCCGATCTGATGGCTGTATGGTATCCATCCCTCGTCCACAGCGGCCCTTGATGCACCAACTGCACCACCCATGACCCTTGCAAGCTCATGGAGCACCTTGAATCCTTCAGGCCCGCCCACTCCCCTTCCACCTGCCACGATGACATCGGCCTCATGCAGGTTCACCATCACATCAGAGACCTCTTTAACGGTATCGATCACCTTTGTCCTGGTAGTGGTGTGGTCCAGGTCGATGTTTATCACCTCTCCTTCCCTGTCCTCTTTATACTCTCCCCTCTTCATGACCCGTGGCCTAACGGTGGCCATCTGGGGTCTGTGATCAGGACATATTATTGTGGCCATGATATTCCCGCCAAATGCGGGCCTTATCTGGAGGAGTGCCCTGTCCTCCTTCTCTATCTGGAGCGATGTGCAGTCGGCCGTCAGGCCTGTCCCCAGCCTGGCAGCCACCCTTGGGATGAATGATCTTCCAATGGGTGTTGCTCCTGCAAGCACTATCTCGGGTTTGCGTTCCCTTATCAGCTCTGATAAGAGGTGTGTATAGAGCTCGTCATTGAACACCCTCAGGGACTGATCAGTGCATAGATAGACCCTGTCGGCCCCCCATCTTATGAGCTCAATGGCTGAGGCCTCGTCACTGCCCAGGAGGACGGCCGAGAGGTCTGTGCCCAGTTCATCGGCAAGCCTCCTGCCTGCACCTATCAGCTCGTATGCGACATTTACAGGCATTCCGTCCCTCTGTTCTGCAAAGACCATCACGCCCCTGTAATCATCCTTTGATATCGCCTCGGCCTTCTCCCCTTCCTCCATCACCTCTTTTATGGCCCCCTCAGGGCATACATCGAGGCATAGCCTGCACATCTGGCAGTATTCGTTTATAAACGCCCTGCCTTCCCTGATCTCTATAGCGTCATAAGGGCACGAGTTAAGGCATTCCTCACAGCCTGTGCATTTATCCCTGTTGACCCTTATATACATCTTATCCCCCTGAGCTCCTGTATCAATGCATCGACCTGTTCCTCAGGCGTGCCTGTGAATATCCTGCGGTCTGTCTTTGCTTCAGGGGCAAATATATTCTTTACCTGGGTGGGTGAGCCCCTCAGCCCTATGCGGGCCTCATCAGCCCCTATATCAGAGGGTCCAAGCCTCTTGATCTGTGCCTTCTTTGCAGCCATCTTTCCCTTTAGTGAAGGCAGTCTTGGCTCATTCAACTCCTTCACAACCGTCAATAATACAGGTGTCGAGGACTCGACCACATCATAACCCTCTTCCATCAGTCTCTCGACCCTGATATATCCATCCCTTATCTCCTCGATCTTCCTGACATACGATATGTGGGGGATGTTCAGGAACTCGGCTGTCTCAGGTCCTACCTGGGCCGTGTCACCATCAATCGCCTGCTTGCCACAGAGGATGATGTCTGCCCCTATATGATCAATCGCCCTTGCAAGTGTGTAAGAGGTTGCGAGTGTATCAGAGCCTGCAAAGGCGCGGTCGGTCAAAAGAACGGCCTCGTCAGCACCCCTTGATATCGCCTCCCTGAGCGCCTCCTCAGCCTGTGGTGGTCCCATGCTCAGGACCGTAACCCTGCCACCGACGGCCTCTTTTATCTGCACCCCTGCCTCCAGTGCATGGAGGTCGTAGGGGTTGATAATACTCTTAACCCCTTCCCTTATGAGGGTGTTGGTCTCTGGGTTGATCTTCACCTCAGAGGTGTCAGGCACCTGTTTTATGCAGACGATAATATCCATCAGAGACTCCGACAATGAGAAGGCCTCGAATTGAATTGATATTATAAGGATTCGGATCAGGATATGTAAAGGATGTGGGTTTTATAGGTAATGTCAATAGTTTTGTGTAAATTCTTTTAAGGGTTTTCTCCTCCATTGATCATTTAAGTGACTTATTACTGCATATACTATCCTTTCTATACTCT
>Ga0180893_113_pt1 | contig 56553 bp, 59 predicted proteins | sample Deesub1362A_J573_FD_124286 | JGI IMG/M metagenome (GOLD analysis project Ga0180893, IMG submission 124286) | Nitrospirae bacterium JdFR-81 | reverse complement strand
AGAGTATAGAAAGGATAGTATATGCAGTAATAAGTCACTTAAATGATCAATGGAGGAGAAAACCCTTAAAAGAATTTACACAAAACTATTGACATTACCACCTCCCCTCCTCGTTATTTGACATCCTCCAACCCTTATGGGTTATATTTAAGATTGAACCTCTTTCAGGGGAAGGCGATTTGCTGAACAGTATAGTAATCAAGGGCGCAAGGGTCCATAACCTCAAGAATATAGACCTCCAGATACCCCGTGACAGGCTTACCGTGATCACAGGCCCCTCTGGTTCTGGAAAGTCCTCGCTGGCCTTTGACACGATCTATGCAGAGGGTCAGAGGAGGTATGTGGAGAGCCTCTCGGCATATGCAAGGCAGTTCCTTGAGCAGTTACAGAAACCGGATGTGGACTCCATCGAGGGCCTCTCTCCCTCGATAGCAGTGGAACAGAAGGGTATCTCAAGGAGCCTCCGCTCCACTGTTGGCACGATAACAGACATCTATGACTACCTGAGGGTCTTATATACGAGGATCGGCAAGGTGATCTGTTATAAATGCGGGGATCCCATAACCACCCAGGGTCTGAAGGATATCGTAAACTCCATAGTCTCCCTGCCAGAGGGCACTCGCATACAGGTGCTATCACCTGTCGTTGTGGGGAGGAAGGGAGAACATAAGAAGGAGCTCCATGAGGCGAGGACAAAGGGTTTTATAAGGGCAAGGATAGACGGGAGGCTTGTTGATATCACAAAAGAGGTGAGGCTGAACAAACACAAGAGGCATAATATCGATATAGTGATCGACAGGCTGGTCATAAAACCAGGTATTGATAAACACCTATCAATCGCTGTCAACCACGCACTCACCTTCACCGATGTGGTTATAATAAATGTTATAGAAGAGGACAGGGATATCTTCTTCAGCTCAAGGCTCGCCTGCCCAAAATGCGGCATCAGCTATCCTGAGATAAACCCCATGTTCTTCTCGTTCAACAGCCCACAGGGGGCGTGTCCAAGGTGTAATGGACTTGGCTTCAAGGACATAGAGGATGAGGAAGAGGAGATCACGAAGTTTGAGAAATGCCCTTCCTGCAATGGGTTGAGACTGAAGGACGAGGCACTGGGTGTCAGGGTCAGCGGCCTGAATATAGGAGAGGTATCATCAATGAGCGTCAAGGACGCCCTCTCGTTCGTTGAGAACCTTGAACTCTCAGAGAGGGAGTATGCGATAGTCTCGAAGGTATTAAAAGAGATAAGGGAGAGGCTCTTCTTCCTGAAGAAGGTCGGTCTTGGTTATCTCACCCTTGACAGACCTGTCAGGACACTCTCGGGTGGTGAGATACAGAGGACGAAGCTTGCAACCCAGATCGGCTCATCACTGACAGGGGTGCTTTATATATTTGATGAGCCCAGCATAGGACTGCACCCAAGGGACTGTAACATGCTGCTTGATAGCCTGTGCAGTCTGAGGGACATGGGCAACACCGTCATAGTGGTTGAGCACGATGAGGAGACCATAAGGAGGGCAGACCACATCATTGATATGGGGCCAGGGGCAGGCATAGACGGTGGCTATGTGGTGGCCCAGGGCAGTCAGGCAGATATAATAAACACACCTGCCTCACTCACAGGCTCATATCTGAGGCATGAGCGTGAGATCCCTGTGCCTGAGAGGCGGAGGAGACCAAAGGGTGTCCTGAAGATACTCGGTGCCAGGGAGTTCAACCTGAAGGACATCGATGTCGAGATCCCCCTGGGTGTCCTTACATGTGTCACAGGGGTATCTGGATCGGGCAAGAGCACACTGATCCTCGAGATACTATACAAGGCGCTTGCAAGGAGGCTATACTCCTCGCATGACACACCTGGCAGACACAGGGGCATTATAGGTGCGGAGATGATAGATAAGGTGATAAATATAGACCAGTCACCACTTGGAAGGACACCAAGGTCAAACCCCGCAACATATACCGGGGTGTTTACATTCATAAGGGGCCTCTTCGCACGAATACCCGAGGCAAGGGTGAGGGGCTACAGGTCCTCCCGTTTCAGCTTCAATGTCCCTGGTGGTAGGTGCGAGACCTGCAGGGGTGATGGCCTTATAAAGGTATCCATGCACTTCCTGCCTGATGTATATGTGCCGTGCAAGGAGTGTAAGGGGAGGAGATACAACAGGGAGACACTGGAGATAAGGTACAAGGGGAGGGACATATCAGATGTGTTAGATATGACCGTCTCACAGGCACTCGATTTCTTCAGTGCCATACCACCTATAAAGGGCAAACTCTCCACCCTTGAGAGGGTCGGCCTCGGCTATATAAGGCTCGGACAGCCTGCCACAACGCTCTCAGGGGGTGAGGCCCAGAGGGTGAAGCTATCAAGGGAGCTCAGCAAGAAGGCGACAGGAAAGACCCTGTACATCCTTGATGAGCCAACCACCGGCCTCCACTTCTTCGACATCCAGAAGCTCCTTGATGTCCTGAACGACCTTGTTGATGCCGGAAACACGGTGATCGTGATCGAACACAACCTTGAGGTGATAAAATGTGCTGACTATATAATAGACCTCGGACCAGAGGGTGGAGACGATGGGGGAAGGGTGATAGCAACAGGCACGCCTGAGGAGGTGGCCATGAACCCTGAATCATTCACAGGTGCATTCTTAAAGAAGAAGCTCTCCCTCAAAGAGGCGGTGGCATGAAGGGCAGATCAAAACTTGGCCTCCTGCTTCTTGTCCTCTGCCTCTCACTTTTGCCTTCTGGCTGTATCAAACAGGACAGGCTCTACAGGGAGAGCCGTGTTGTAATGGATACCATCACCACCATAACGGTGGTGAGCCCTTCAGAGGAGGAGGCCCTCAGGGCAATAGATGCCGGTTTTAATGAGATAGAGAGGCTCGAGCATCTGCTCAATTACTTCTCCCCTGAGAGTGAGATATCCAGGATCAACAGGTCATCCGGAATAAGGCCTGTAAAGGTCAGCAGGGAGACCATCGAGATAATAAAGAAGGCAATAGAGATATCAGAGGCCACAGGCGGTGCATTCAATCCTGCCATAGGCCCTGTTATAAGACTCTGGGGTTTTTCGAGGCAGGATAGGGCAGAGACCATACCTTCTGAGGAGGCCATCAGGGAGGCCCTCAGACTGATAGATTACAGAAAGATAAGGATCAATGAAGAGGACTCAGAGGTCTATCTTGAGGTCAGGGGCATGGAGCTCGACCTTGGAGGGATTGCAAAGGGCTATGCAGCTGACAGGGCCATAGAGGTGATAAAAGGGATGGGCATAAAGGCGGCACTTGTTGCGGTTGCAGGTGATATAAGGGGCTTTGGCCTCAGACCAAACGGCCAGCCATGGCATATAGGCATACAGGATCCGAGGCCACCTGATGACAACCCTGACAGCGTCTTCGCAACCCTCTACCTGCGTGATATGGCCATATCAACATCAGGGGATTATCAGAGATTCTTTATAAAGGATGGGAAACGATATCATCATATCATCGACCCGAAGACAGGTTATCCCTCGGAATCGTCGATAATAAGTGCCTCTGTCATCGCAGACAGGGGCTTTATGACAGATGGACTTTCAACTGCCATGTTCATCTTCCCCCCAGAGAGGGCAATAACCCTCCTTGAGTCGCTTGGTGTTGACGGTGTGATCGTTGATATCAATAAGAGGGTTTATTTAACAGAGGGATTAGAAGGAAAGATTAAAATCACCAACAGGGCCTACAGGATTAGATAATCAAAACCCCGAAAACCATATCAACTTATAAGTTGTAATTATATTGACAATACAACATATTTGTTGTATCATTGACCTATGAGAAGAGACAAAGTCTTAGAGCATCAGGATAAGGTCTTAAAAACCCTCTCCTATAAAATAGATGATTTTTATCTTGGCGGAGGCACAGCCCTCTCCCTCTTCTATTTTCATCACAGGGTCTCCATTGATTTAGACTTCTTTACCCCTGGGTTTTCATATAAACGAATAGATGAGATAGCCTCTCACCTGAAGACCACACTCAGGAAGGATATAGAGCTTGCTGCGCAGAGCTTAGAGAGAGATAGGGCCAGGGTGGTTGTTTATTATATTTATTTTACCCAAAGGAGCACACTCAAGATAGATTTTATAGAGGATGTCTTTGGTCTTATAAAAGAGCCAAAGATTGTGGACGGGATCAAGGTTCTCTCATTGGAGGATATCTATCTGAGAAAGATTCATGCCCTCATAGGGACATTGCCTGTGTTTAATAATACATGGAGGAAGAGACTTGCTGGGGGCAGGACAGAGGCAAAGGACTTCTTTGATCTTTATTTTCTCTCTCATACCTTTATGCCCCTCTGTGAATTTGTGGATAGATACGGCAGCCCTGTAATAAAAGAAGGGATAATAACCTGGTATAGGACATATGACAGGATGGCCATTATTGATGGAATACCGAGACTCAAGACAGACAAGAAGGTTGATTACAGGAGCATGGAGAGACACCTTCGTGAGGAAGTGGACAGAATCATTGAGAGGGAGATAGAAGGTATATGAATAAAAATTGGCTCTGGGACAGGGAACTGAATATCTCCGAGGCAAAGAAGATCTTAAAAAATCCTGACCACAGGGATTTCATTCCACTCGCTGCATTGCTCCTGGCCCGCAACAGCGAGCCTCGGATGGTGTTTAAGGAGTATTTAGACCCCATTACATTCTGCAGACGATGGGCAGAGATCAAGAAAAGGATGAGCAAAGACAGGTGGCAGAGCCGGAGGATAGTCTTCTGGCAGGCGATATTTGAAAAGCTGAAAGAAAGATATAAAGGACAGGGCATCTCCTTGAGGGAGAGAAGGACAGGGTTCAGGGATGATATATGTAGGGAGGTTGGCCAGAAATTGCGAGATATCAGGCAGAAGAAGGGATTGTCACAGAAGGCATTAGCAAAGGAATTAGGGGTCTCTCAACAACTGATCTCCCGCATCGAGAATGGGAAGGAAAACATCTCCTTAATCGTGTTGAAGAAGATAGTCAGGGCATTGGGTAAGGATGTAAAGATAGAGCTGAGCGATTGAGGATTACGAAAAATATCAGCATACCATTCACCCCTTAGGATTCCCCCCTTGTTGAAACAGACCTCTGTCATGTATACTTCAACATTGACATTCTTTTAAAACCCTGAGAATGGAGCACAGGGATGCCCCTTTTTGGTGAACTCTTCGTCAGCGAGCTTCTCAAAAAGCCTGTCCTTGACCCAAGAGGGGACGAAATAGGCAGGCTCAAGGACTTTATCGTCATCAAGGGCAAACAGTTGCCAGTGGTCTCTGCCCTTATACTGGAGCATCGTAAGGCCCTCTATAGGCTTGAATGGGAGTCAGTGGGAATATTTAACAAGCGCATTATATCCTCACGGGTCTATGCCCAGAAGATCAAACCATACACGCCGTCAGAGGCTGACCTGCTGATCGTAAGGGACATACTCGATAAGCAGATCGTCGATGCAAATGGGGTCAAGGTCGTGAGGGTCAATGATATAAAGCTTGAGGGCATAAACAATAAGGCCTGCCTTGTTGCCGTGGATGTCGGGATAAGGGGCATCCTGAGGCGTCTCGGCGTGGAACAGAAGGGCGCAAATTTCTACAGGCTCTTTGGGAAGAACCTTCCATATAACCTCATACCATGGAACTACATCCAGCCCCTTGAGCCAAAGCTCACCACCATCTCGCTCACCGTTCCAAGGCAGATGATATCAGCCCTCCATCCTGCTGACATAGCAGACCTCATCAATAAGGTCCCGCATGAGCAGGGCGTGGCACTCTTTAAGGGGCTCGACCCAAACACAGCGGCTGAGACACTCCATGAGCTCGAGTCCAGTGTTAAGAAATCGATCATCGATGCCCTTGATATGGAACACACATCAGACATAGTGGAGAGGATGCCACCTGATGAGGCAGCAGACCTCCTGTCGGAGCTTGGCTCTGAGAAGACAAAGGAGATACTGGAGTCCATCACAAAGGACGAGGCAGAGGACATACAGGAACTGCTCGCACATGAAGAGGATACAGCAGGTGGCCTCATGACCACCCAGTTCATCGCCTATCCACCTGATATAAAGGTCGGCGAGGCGATCGAGAGGTTCAAGATAGATGCCCACGGGATAGAGATCGTCTATTACATATATGTGATTGATGAAGACAAGAGGCTGATAGGTGTCACTTCTCTGAGGGACATGCTCCTGTCCTCCCCTGATGTCACCCTTGCAGACATCATGGAGACAAAGTTGAAGACCGTCACACCTGACGCTGATCAGGACGTGGTTGCAGAGATGATCTCCAAGTACAACCTCCTTGCCATCCCTGTCGTGGGATCAGAGGGGGAACTCCTCGGGATAGTCACCATTGATGATATCATGGATATCCTCCTGCCATCACCATCAAGGAAGAGGAGGAGTGTATGAGGAGATGGAAGAATATAGTACTCATGCTCGCAATAATAGGGCCTGGGATAATAACGGCCTCCATCGACAATGATGCCCCTGGTATCACCACCTACTCTGTTGCAGGCGCACGCTATGGCTACCTCCTCCTCTGGACACTGATACCCACCACCGTGGCCCTCATAGTGATACAGGAGATGGTGGCAAGGATGGGGGTGGTAACAGGGAAGGGGCTTTCTGATCTGATAAGGGAGAACTATGGTGTTCGTATAACATTCTTCATGATGATAATACTCATGATAGCCAATTTCGGCACCACAACCGCTGAATTTGCAGGCTGGGCGGCAAGCATGGAGATATTCGGCCTGAGCAAATATATAATGGTCCCTGCTGGTGCGCTGGGCATCTGGCTGCTCGTAACAAAGGGCAGTTACAGGATCGTCGAGAGGGTGCTCCTTGTTGCGTGTCTGCTTTATTTTGGATATGTGATCTCGGGCTTCATGGCAAAACCAGAGTGGAACAGGATACTGGAGGGCACACTCATCCCCAGAATAAAGTGGGAATCCGAATTTATCATGCTCACCATCGCCATAATAGGGACAACCGTTACACCATGGATGCAGTTTTACCTGCAATCCTCGATAGCCGAAAAGGGGATAAAGAAGGAGGACTACAGGTTCTCAAAGCTGGATGTGGTGGTCGGATGCCTGATAACCGATATCATCGCCTTCTTTATCATCGTTACATGCGCCACCACCCTATTCCCCAATGGTATCAGGATAAACGAGGCATCCGAGGCAGCCATAGCACTAAGGCCATTCGCAGGTAAATACGCAACCGCCCTCTTTGCCCTGAGCCTTGCAAATGCGTCCCTGCTTGGTGCCATCATCGTGCCTCTGGCAACGGCCTATTATGTGTGTGAGGCCATGGGGTGGGAGGCTGGTATCAACAAGACATTCAAAGAGGCGCCGGAGTTCATGTGGATCTATACCGCCCTCATCGTGATCGCGGCAATACTCGTCCTCATCCCCAGGATCCCTTTGATAACACTGATGATCCTGTCATCATTTCTGAACGGGATACTCCTTCCATTCGTCCTTATATTTGCCCTTGCCCTTGTGAATAACAGGAGGATCATGGGTGAGTTTACAAACTCAAAAGGTTATAATTATATATCATGGGCAACAGTGATCGTGCTTATATCCCTAACCACCATCCTTCTTTTAATGACTATACTGCCTGGATTGAGGGCAAACACATGACCCATTACGCATTACGGATCACGCATTACGATTATATAAAGGAGTGATATATGGTTAAGACGATCGAGATGGTCAATGGTGTGGTCAGGATGCTGGATCAGAGCAGACTGCCGCTTGAGGTCAGGTATATCGAGTGCACTGATTACAGGATGGTTGCCGAGGGGATAAAGAGGCTATGGATCCGTGGTGCACCAGCCATAGGCATCGCCGCTGCCATGGGTATCGCCATTGGTGCGCAGGGGATAAGGGCCAGTGGATTCAGGGAGTTTATGGACTCGCTTGAGCCCATCTTCGAGACCATGCTGTCCACGAGGCCGACCGCCGTCAATATCCAGTGGGCTGTGGACAGGATAAAGAGGGGGCTGAATGAGAGGAGTGATGAGCCTGTTGAGAACCTCAAGCGTTTCCTGGTGGAGGAGGCCAACAGGATGCTACAGGAGGATATAGAGGTGAACAGGGCGATAGGCAGGTGGGGGGCCGAGTTCATAAAAGATGGGGACACCATCATAACCCATTGCAATGCAGGCTCCCTCGCAACAGGTGGATATGGAACTGCCACCGCACCCATCAGGGTCGCCGTTGAGGAGGGCAAACGCATCCATGTCATCGCCGATGAGACAAGGCCGGTGCTCCAGGGTGCAAGGCTCACTGCATGGGAGCTCATGCAGGATGACATACCCGTAACACTCATCACTGACAATACCGCTGGTGCGTTGATGCAGAGGGGAGAGATCGACCTGGCGATAGTGGGCACTGACAGGACCGTTGCCAATGGAGACGTCGCAAACAAGATAGGGACATACTCCCTTGCTATATTATGCAAGGAACACGGCATCCCGTTCTTTGTTGCCGCACCACTGAGCAGTATTGACTTTTCGATCCCATCAGGTCAGTATATACCAATAGAGGAGAGGTCACCTGAGGAGGTGACCACTGTGTTTGGATGCAGGGTTGCACCTGAGGGCGTGAAGGTGAGAAACCTGGCCTTTGATGTTACACCTGCAAGATACATCACCGGGATTATCACCGAAAGGGGCGTCTTCAGGCCCGAGGATATACACAGGCTTCAGGACCCCTCTGCTGATATAGAGGCACTGAGGCTAAGGCCGGAGAGATAATGGACTTTGAAGAGGTCTGCGAATATTACAAGAAGGATCTGCTCCTGACGGAGGAGAAGATAAGGGAATCCTACCAGAAGGTCGCACCTTTGATCTCCGAGGTGGGGGGATATACATTCTCAAGTGGTGGCAAACGCATAAGGCCGTTGTTAGCCATATTGAGCTCAAGGCTGTCGGGGTACAATGGCGAGAAGACGAGTATCCTGGCATGCAGTATCGAGTCCATACATACTGCATCACTGCTGCATGACGATGTGGTTGACGGGGCCGAACTGAGGAGGGGCAAGCCTCCTGCATACAGTATATGGGGCAACCATGTGGCTGTGCTTGTTGGTGACTTCTTCTATTCCAATGCACTGAGGCTTGCCAATTCCCTGAAGAATCAGAGGATCATGGACGTCCTCTCATCTGCAACCGCCAGGATGGCTGAAAGGGAGCTGATGCAGTTGAGCCTCACCGGTAACCCTGATATCACAGAGGACGAATATATGGAGATAATCACAGGTAAGACCGCTGTCCTCATGTCAGCAGCAACCCTTAGCGGTGCAATCCTTGGAGGCATAGCAAAGGAGGGTGAGGAGGCCCTTAAGAACTTTGGCCTGAAACTGGGGATGGCGTTCCAGATAACAGACGATATCCTTGATTATACAGCGGATGAGGAGACATTTGGAAAGGGTCTTGGTAAAGACCTGAGGGAGGGGAAGATCACGCTACCCCTGATATATCTCCTTAAGGATGCAAAGAGCAGTGAGGTGGAGGAGATCAAGACGATTATCAGCAACAACAACCTCTCATACTCGGCACTAAGGTATATCATCAACCTGCTGAACCGTTATGGTGCCATTGAACAATCCCGCAAAAAGGCATCGCGTATCATCGATGAGGCAAAGTCCGAGCTTTCAATCTTCGGGGACTCGATGGAGAAGAGGGCGCTCCTGGCCTTATCAGACCATGTCCTTAAGAGAAAGAAATGAGATGCACCCCCTTGTAAGGCTCGCAAGAGAAGCTGTAGAGAATTATGTGCTCAAAGGACAGACCATCTCCCCGCCAGAGGAACTGACCCCTGAGATGAAGGAGCAGGCAGGGGTCTTTGTATCCATAAAGAAGAAGGGGCAGCTGCGAGGATGCATAGGCACATACATGCCATCAACAGAGAATGTGGCCACAGAGATCATACAGAATGCCATAAGTGCTGCAACCCGTGACCCAAGGTTCTTGCCCGTGGAGCCATCAGAGCTGGATGACCTTGAATACTCAGTTGATATACTCACGAGGCCCGAGAGGGTGACCGATCTGAGCGAGCTCGATCCAAAGAGGTATGGCATAATAGTTGTGAGCGGTGAGAGGAGGGGTCTCCTGCTGCCTGACCTTGAAGGTGTCAACACGGTGGACGAGCAGATAGGTATCGCATCCATGAAGGCAGGGATATCAATGGACGAGGAGAAGGAGATATACAGGTTTGAGGTGAAGAGGTATAGATGATGGACAAGACACGCCTTGAACATGACATAGAGAGACACGAGATGGTCAGGACACCATTATGTGTAAAACTCCTCATAGTAATCCTCATGGCGATGCTTGCCGCCACAGGCCCGTATATATATAAACTGAGGAAGGAGATCAAAGAGAGGGACCTGAGGATAATCACGATGAAGGAGGCCTTTAAGAAGGAGAAGGCCGAACTGTTGAGGAGGATCAGGGAGTCCTCCCTGACACAGGGAGAGGAGACACAATCCGAGGATTAGTCACCAAGGCTTTTATGAAGATACCAGAAGAAGGCGATATCAGGGATTACAGCATCCCCACATTGTTCATCCAACTAAATAGGCACAGAAGGACCGGCACCCTCTTACTCACCAACCAGGGGATCAGGAAAGGTGTGTATTTTGTAAATGGAGAGATCGTATTCGCAAGGTCACATACCCCTGGTGACCGCCTTGATGACATGCTGTTGAGGAAGGGGATGATAACGGAGCAGCAGTATCAGAAGGTCTCAGAGGTCTATGAGAGGACACGGAGGAGGAAGGGCACGATACTTGTAGAACTGGGTTTTATCGATCCGCAGGATCTCTTCACCATCATCAGAGAACACGTCAGGGAGATCATACTGGGCCTCTTTGAATGGCAGGCAGGGAGGTTCAGATTTATAGAGGGTATGCCATCCGTCGAGGTGGTAACACTCAGAAATAGCATCAGGGAGATAATCGCAGAGGGCATGAAACGGGCAAAGCAGAGGAAGAGGCCCAGGGACCCGTTTATGGAGAGGCTCGATGAGTTATACAGGAGGATGGAGAATGCAAACCATTATGAGCTTCTGGGGGTAAATACAGACGCCCCTTATTCAGAGATAAAGAGGGCCTATCATGAGAAGGTCAAGGAGTTCCACCCTGACAGACACAGGGATATCAAGGACCCTCTGGTGAAGGAGAAGCTCACAAACATCCTCGCCAGGATAAACGAGGCATACAACACCCTGAAGGAGGAGAAACAGAGGGGTGACTATAACAGGGACCTTACAAGAGACCATGATAATCCAGCTACCAGGAAGACCACAGCAATGGAGTACTTCATCAACGGGATCGATGAATACAGGAGGGGTAACTTCTGGGGGGCGGCTGAACTGTTCAAGAGGGCCGCACATATTGAACCCAGGAACGCAAAATACTGGGCACACCTCTCGCTCTCACTGGTAAAGATGCCAAGGAGGGCAAAGGATGCAGAGATCGCCATTCTAAAGGCCATAGACCTCGACCCATATAATATAAACTACCATATCCACCTTGGAAGGCTATACCTGAACATGGGGATGAGGCTGAGGGCAAGATCACAGTTTGAGAAGGCGTTGAGTATCGACCCTGATAATATGAGGGTCAGGGAGGAGCTTGAGAGGTTAAGGGTCTCCAGATAGTCCCTCCCTCTTCCATACCCCGCTCTTACCACCACTCTTCTCCATCAGCATGATGTCAGAGATGATGATCCCCCTGTCAATGGCCTTACACATGTCATATATCGTGAGTGCCGCAATAGAGACCGCCACAAGTGCCTCCATCTCAACCCCTGTCTGTCCCTGACACCTTGCCACCGACTCTATGTTGATCCTCTTGTTGTCTTCGTCGATCTCAAAATCCACCGTCACGGATGTGAGGTTCAGTTGGTGGCACAGGGGTATGAGCTCACAGGTCCTCTTTGCAGCCATTATCCCAGCAAGCCTTGCGGTCGCAAGCACATCACCCTTTGGAGCCCTGCCCTCTGATATGAGCCTGATGGTCTCCCTCTCCATACACACAGAGCCCCTCGCAACAGCCTCCCTCAGTGTGACAGGCTTGCCGCTCACATCCACCATCCTTGCCCTTCCGGCCTCATCTATATGTGTAAGCCTCTTCATCTCATCCCCTGTCTGTCCGTCTAACCTGCTGGACCTTGTGGTCACTCTTTATAAAATCAAGACACACCTCCCTCTCATTCAGCGTATCAACAACAAGATCAGCACCTGCCTCTGTGAGGGAGTCCCTGGAGTAAGGCCCAGTTGCCACGGCTATACACCGTGCACCATGGGCCTTTGCACACCTGACATCCCTTGGTGTGTCTCCTATAATAATGCAGTCCTCAGGAGAGACATCTACGCCGAGTGTGGAGAACCTCCTGATCGCTATGGGTAACAACCTGTCCCTGTCCTCATCGTCACTCCCGAAGGCACCTGCAGGGAAGTAGGCATCAAGGCCGAATGGCCTGAGCTTTATCCTTGCACCCTCCTCAAGGTTGCCTGTCAGAAGGCCAAAGGGTATGCCCTCCTCCTTCAGGGCCTCAAGAAACTCAAACACACCTGGCTTCACCCTCCTCCACGGATTCTCTATCTCCTCTGATAGGAACCTGAGATACCTCCTGACTATGGCATCCACCTCCCCATCCATACTCGAGAGGCCGTGGACCCTCAGACCCTCCTTCATGATCTGGATGTCGGTCATGCCCGCCATCCTTATATCCTTGAATGCATCCTTGATCCCGAACAGGTCAAGGAATGCCCTGTTCAGGGCCCTTGTCCCTGCCCTGCCAGAGTCTATGAGCGTCTCATCTATGTCAAAAAGGACCAGTCTATCTCTCCTGCCTGTCATCTGAAACTCCCCATCCGGTGTGATACCGGACCATACTCTACTATATTACAAAAAACATTGAATATTTCAAAGGATAATGTCTATAATTTTAAAGATCATCAGGGGGTGATTAAAAAATGATCAAGATAGGCATAATTGGTGGCTCCGGACTCGATAATCCTGAAATCCTCAAGGATGCAGAGGAGGTGACGGTGGAGACACCATATGGCCCTCCTACATCCTCCCTTATGTGTGGCACAATCGAGGGCATAGATGTGGTGATCCTCGCCCGACACGGAAGGGACCATTCGATATACCCCTCGGGCGTCAACTTCAGGGCAAATATATGGGCATTGAAGGAACAGGGCTGCACACATATCCTTGCATCCACTGCGGTCGGCTCACTCAGGGAGGAGATAAAGCCAGGCCACCTCGTATTCCCCGATCAGTTCATAGACCATACCAAGAAGAGGGAGACCACATTCTTTGATGAGACCGAGGTTGTCCATACACCAATGGCTGATCCATTCTGCCCAAACCTCATCGACCTCCTCTCTGCATCAGCAGAGGAGCTTGGCATCCCATATCACAAAAACAAGACCGTAATAACGATTGAAGGGCCAAGGTTTTCGACAAAGGCAGAGAGCCACCTCTTCAGGAGCTGGAATGCAGATGTCATAAATATGAGCACCGTGCCCGAGGTAAATCTTGCAAGGGAGAAGAAGATGCACTATGCCTCCATAGCCATGTCAACCGATTATGATTGCTGGCACGAAGAGGAGGAGCCTGTCACCTGGGAGATGATCGTGGAGACCATGCAGAAGAACGCAGAGAATGTGATAAGGCTATTCCTGAATGTTATCCCAAAGATTAAGGATTATGATGATGTATGCGTAAGATAATATAAGGGGAGGGTTGTTATGCCGATCAAGTCAAGAATCAGGACCATTCCACACTATCCCAAGAAGGGGATCATGTTCAGGGACATCACCACCCTTATAAAGGATCCGGTTGGTTTCAGGCTGGTGATCGACAACTTCACGCAGAGATACATAAAAGGGGACATTGATTTTGATGTGATCGTGGGCATTGAGTCAAGGGGGTTCATAATAGGTGGTGCACTCTCCTATACCCTGGGCAAGGGCTTTGTCCCGATAAGAAAGAAGGGGAAGCTACCTGCCAAGGTGGTGCGTCAGGAGTATGAGCTTGAATACGGGACAGACCAGATAGAGATGCACGAGGATGCCCTTGAGAACGGAACGAGGGTCCTCCTTGTCGATGACCTGCTTGCAACAGGCGGAACCGCACTCGCTGCTGCACAGCTCGTGGAGAAGCTTGGAGGGGTGGTCGCAGAGATGTGTTTCATCGTCAACCTGCCTGATGTGGGCGGGTATAAAAAGCTGAAAGAGAAGGGATACAATATATACTACCTCACTGAGTTCGAGGGGGAGTAGACCACAAGACAGAAACATCAGGGTCACATGGTTAGCTCCCTCTTGTATATACTCCGCGCCTGTCTAAAGAGCTCTCTATATTCTTCTGTCCTGAAGTCAGGGTATGTGTATGGCAGGGGACGGAAGGCCCCCTTTGAATAGATGAGTGTGACCTCACCGTATATGCCGTCTCCAAGATATATCCTGTGAGAGTAGTCCTTTGTTGAGACGAGCACCACCCTGGCCGTATCAAGATAGCCAGGGTCGAGATTGATCCTCCTTCCACCACGGTCATTGAGGTGGTCCCTCTCAAGCTCCATGGTCCTGAGTTTTATCCTGACGATGTCTCCACGATTGATCAGACCACTGAAGAATACAAAATATCTCTTCAACCCTCCACCCATCTCCCTCTTGTAATAATCGGTGTGCTCCCATTGCCACACAGGACTCTCCATATCGCATGGGCCGAAGATGGCCTCAAGCTCGGCCTTCATCCCATAGAGGAGGGATGTATCGCCTGATAGCATCCCTATGAACAGCTTGGCAGGCAGTGGCCCCCTCCGCTCCATCGATCCCTCAGCCTTTAAGCCCCTTTGGCCTACACACCTTAACGCATAGTCCACATATGTACTGGCCTATGTTATGGGTCTTTGTGTAGGATCTGAGCCTCTCAAGGCAGGCCTCTTTATCCCACTCCTTATGGGTCTCTTTGATCGCTGACACAGGACACGCCTCTATGCACAGCCTGCAATCACCACATGACCCATCATTTAATGGCTCATCGACCCTGAGGGGCATGTCCGTGAGGATGGTTGCGAGCCTTATCCTGGAGCCATACTCAGGGTGTACAAGGAGGTTATTCCTTCCTATCCAGCCCATCCCTGCCCTCAGTGCTATCATCTTGTGTGATAGGTGTGCGATCTGCCTCTGCCAGTCTATGATCTGACTCGCTGGGATGGGCATGGCATTATACCCTCTGCCCTGTATGGCGAGTGAGAGCCTCAGGGCCGTCTGATCAAGCAGCATATTGACCATCCTGTAGTGATGCAGATAGTGGTGTGTTGGGCCGGTCTTTATACCATCGAGGACTGGGTCAGAGAGCCTCACCCCTATGGATATGCCATATGAGAGGCCCTCCGTCTGTTCCAGAGGGAGTGCATCAAAGTGTGGCCTCAGGTCATCTATGTAACCAACACCAAAGAGGGTGATGCCTGAAGAGATGGCGATCTCCTGCAGTTCATCATACATAATCCTAAAGCCACTTCTCGATCAATGCGATGCTTTCAGGGCTGTCCCACTCCCTTGGACCGACTATCTTCTCCCTTATAATCCCGTTCTTATCCACGATAAAGGTCTCAGGGACGCCGGTTATCCCGTAGAGCCTTGCAACCTTGTTGTCAGGGCTTATAAGCGTTGGTGGACTGACTTTGTGTTCCTTGAAATACTGGACAAGATTATGAGGGTTATCCCTGAAGAGTATCCCGAGCATCTGGAATGGTCTGCCCTGCATCTTCTTGTAGAGCCTCTCCTTATATGGCATCTCTGCCTTACAGGTTGTGCACCATGTGGCCCAGAAGTTTATAAAGACCACCTTGCCCCTGAGGTCAGAGAGCCTCCAGAGCCTGCCTGTAGAGTCCCTGAGTTCAAAGTCAGGTGCTGGCTTTCCCACAGCTGCCACGGTCATGTATGACCTCTCACTCGGAAGGAACACGATGGCTATCAATGCCAGGGCGAGCAAGACGATCAGGATGATCCCCCGGTATCTCATCTATGTCCCATACCCCCTTTCAAGGTATTTTAATTCGGCTCACCAAGCCGGACAAGGAGGCAGACCGCCTGTGCAGCCATCCCCTCACCCCTGCCTATAAGGCCCATACCCTCGGCCGTCTTGGCCTTTATATTTATCCTCTCCCTTGGTATCCCGGCCTTCGAGATCTCCTCCTTCATCGAATCTATAAAAGGCCCGATCTTGGGCTCCTCTGCTATCACCACAGAGTCTATCCATAATATATCATAACCGCTCATCCTCATCAGGCCAATGGTCTCCTTGAGGAGGCCGATGCTCGAGGCGTCCTTCCACCTCTCATCCGTATCAGGGTAGTGCCTTCCTATATCACCAAGCCCGAGTGCCCCTATTATCGAGTCTATTATTGCATGACACAGGACATCTGCATCAGAGTGCCCCCAAAGACCCCTCTCAAAGGGTATCTCAACCCCCCCCAACACAAGCCTCCTTCCCTCCATAAACCTGTGCGAATCAAATCCTATGCCTATCCTCATAAATCAACGGGCCTCTTTTCTGCTGGAGAGCAGATACCTTACCATCTCAAGGTCTTCAGGGGTGGTAACCTTTATATTAAAGAGGCTTCCCATTATGATCTTTACCCTCCCACCGATCCTCTCCACCAGTGCCGAGTCATCGGTTGCATAGTAGCCGTCACTATAGGCGCTCTGATAGGCCCTCCTGAGGGCCTCTATATGGAAGAGCTGTGGTGTCTGGATGCTCCACAACCCTTCACGACTCACCGTCCTCACCACCACCCCCTTATCAACCATCTTTATGGTCTCCCTGAGAGGCACACCAGGGACAACACCATCATAACCATCAAGCTCGTCCATAAGCCTCTCGATCAGGCCATCAGGGATGATCGGCCTCACCCCATCATGTATAAGCACAGGCGCATCGGCCTCAATGGATCTGAGGCCATTATACACCGAATCCTGCCTCTCCCTCCCCCCTGGCACTATCCTCTTCACCTTCTCAAGGCCGTGGCTGATCGCCATCTCATATCCCTCTTCAATATCCTCAGGCCTCATGACAGGTATGATCTCCCCTATACAGCGTGACTGATTCAGCCTTTTCAGTGTCTGGATGAGGAGGGGCAGACCATTTAGGTCTGCAAAGGTCTTCTTTATAAAAGGGTCAAACCTCCTTCCAACACCGGCAGAGGGGACTATTGCTATGGCCTTGGCCCTCATCAGCGTCTCACAACCCTGAGCTCCTCCCTCTCTGCCTCCTCCTTCAGCCTTGCGAAGATCATCCTGCCCGCGGTTGTCTGAAGGACACTGGTCACCACCACATCAACCCTGTGGTTTATCAGCCTCCTTGCATTATCAACAACGACCATCGTCCCGTCATCAAGGTAACCAACCCCCTGATTGAACTCCTTACCCTCCTTAACGATAAATATATTCATGCTCTCGCCTGGCAGGACCACGGGCTTCAACGCATTGGCAAGCTCATTGAGGTTAAGGACCGACACCCCGTGGAGCTGTGCAACCTTGTTGAGGTTAAAATCATTTGTAACGATCTTGCCCCCGTGCATCTTTGCGAGGGCAACGAGCTTGGCATCCACCTCCTTTATATGCGGGAAGTCCTCATCCACTATCTTAACGGTTACATTGGACATCTTCTGTATCCTGTGGAGCACATCAAGCCCCCTCCTGCCCCTTGCCCTCTTCAGGGCATCGGCAGAATCGGCTATATACTGGAGCTCCTGGAGGATGAACTGGGGTATGATGAATGTGCCCTCAAGAAAACCCGAGTCACAGACATCAGCGATCCTCCCGTCGATAATCACACTCGTATCTATAATCTTTGGCTGCTCTCCGGTCATACTCCCCTTTAACACCTTGAGTATGTCAGAGAGCGTCAGATCCTTGCCCTTTCTCAGGCCGTAGAAGAGGCCACTATATCCAAAGAGGGCGTTCAGGATGAGGGAGACCATGATACCCTGCTCATCGGTGAACAACCCCTTCACAGGATAATAAAGCAGATTTGCAAAGATTATCCCAACCAGCAGTCCTGACAGGCTCCCCAACAGTGCACCTATGCCCATTCTGGTATTTATAAGGTCCAGGACGAGTGCGATGACTCCGACCCCTGCACCATAAAGGATGCCCTCATAGGATAGCCCTCTATCAAGACCGATAGCATAACCACCGGCCATGAAGAAGAAGATCAATAATATCCGATAAAACATCACCCTACCCCCTTTCCCCTAAGAGAAGAACTTTACGGGTATATAAAACTTCTTTCCATTCCTGTTGATAAATAGCAACATCACATCCCCTTCCTTCAGGGTCGATACTATACGGTTGAAATCCTCCATATTCCTTACCCTCTTCCTGTTTATCTCCTGGATCACGTCGCCCTTTCTGACCCCTGCCTCGTCTGCAGGGCTATAGGGTTCCACCCTGCTGACCACGATCCCCTCCTCTGAACCTGAAAGCCCAAGCTGTCTTGCAATATCCTCGGTAAGCTCCATGACACTGAGGCCTGCCACCGTGCCCTCATCCTCCTCCACCTCGTCCATCCTGCTTGACGACAGCATCGCAACATCATCGGGCAGTTCAGCAATTGTCACATCCATGTGTAGAGTCCTGCCATCCCTTTTGACCTTTATCCTCACGGTGCTACCGACCTCTGTCTGTGCAACCCTGTTTCTCAGGGACTCCACGTCCCTTATCTCTATACCGTTTAACCCAACGATCACATCCCCCCTCTTTATGCCTGCCTTCTCAGCCGGGCTCCCCTTGAAGACATCTGTAACCAGTGCACCTGCTGGTTTTTTGAGCCCGAACTCCCTTGCAAGCTCGGGTGTAACCTTCTGGATGGTCACCCCGAGCCAGCCACGGGTAACCTTACCCTCCTCTATCAGCTGTCGCATCACCGCCCTGGCCATATTGCTCGGGACCGCAAAGCCTATGCCCTGATATCCACCCGTGTTTGAGAAGATGGCCGTATTTATGCCTATCAATTCACCATTTATGTTGACGAGCGGGCCGCCTGAATTGCCAGGGTTTATCGCTGCGTCGGTCTGGATGAAATCCTCATAGTCTGTGATACCCACATCCGCCCTTCCCAGGGCACTCACAATACCCATTGTAACGGTATGGTTGAGGCCATAGGGGTTGCCAAAGGCGAGCACGAACTCGCCCACCTGGAGCTTATCAGAGTCCCCCCATCTTATCGCCTGGAGGTTCTTTGCGGGTATCTTTATCACGGCCACATCGGTCTTCTTATCCATACCAACAACCTTCCCCTTGTAGGTCTGTTTATCATACAGGGTGACCTTTATAACCTCTGCCTTCTCCACCACATGGGAGTTTGTGATGATATAGCCGTCAGAGGAGACGATCACACCTGACCCAAGGCTCTGTTCCTTCCACCTCTTCGGCATCCGGAAGGGCTCAAGAAAGTCCCTCAACGGACCCTCAAAGAAGTGCTGGAAGGGGATGTCCCTCTCCATGGTCTTGGTCGTGGAGATGTTCACAACCGTCGGGATGACACTCTTGACCACATCCGAGAATGCTATGCTCTTTTCAGAAAGCCCCTGGGAGACACGCGGTATATATGGATTAATCGGCTGTTCAGGCCCTGATGACACAGAACCAGTATGTGTGCCTATTACATAGCCAAGGAGGAGGAATAGTATGATTAAAAGGACTGTTTTTCTGTTCACTATTTCATTATAACTCTAAAAATCTGATGTTGTAAACCGAGGCCATCCCCATCCAGAACAGAGAGGGGGGTGGTGTTGACAGAATTTTATTTTAAATGTTATTCTTTGCAGATTTTTTCTCCAGACCCTCGAGGGAGGAAGGGCTATTATGGTTAAGGCCGATACATTCGAGCGTGGTGTGCATCCACATGAATCAAAGGAGCTCACCGCCCATAAGCCTATCGAGAGTGCCCACCTTCCAAGGCGTGTGGTGATCCCATTGAGCCAGCACATAGGTGCACCTGCAAAGCCCGAGGTGAATATAGGCGAAGAGGTTAAGAGATACCAGATGATAGGCTCTCCCCCTGGCTTTGTCTCTGCACCTGTGCATGCATCCATCTCAGGGAAGGTCATAGCCATATCCGATTTCCTCCATCCATCTGGAAGGATGGTCCCCTCAATTGTCATAGAGAGTGATGGTAAGGACGAACCACTCCCCCTTGAGGACAACCCTGATTATCTGAACCTCCCCCCTGATGAGATAAAGGCCCTCATCAGGGATGCAGGGATAGTGGGCCTTGGTGGTGCAGCCTTCCCCACAAGCGTAAAGCTTTCTCCTCCAAAGGAGAAGCCGATCGACACGGTCATCCTCAATGGTGCAGAGTGTGAACCCTACCTTACTGCTGACCACAGACTGATGGTTGAACGGCCAGAGGATGTGGTCAATGGCCTGAAGATCATAATGAGGGCACTTGGTGTACCAAGGGGGTTTATAGGCATAGAGATGAATAAGCCTGATGCCATCAAGGTGATGAAGGATGCCACGGTCGGTGAGGGAGACATAGACGTCAGACAGCTAAAGGTGAAGTACCCACAGGGTGCCGAGAAGATGCTCATAAAGGCGATAACAGGCAGGGAGGTGCCTCCAAAGGGTGGGCTACCAATGGATGTGGGTGTTGTGGTGCAGAATGTCGGCACAGCGGTTGCCATTTATGAGGCCGTCAGATACAGAAAACCCCTTATAGAGAGGGTGGTAACGGTAACCGGAAGGGGTGTAAGGGAGCCAAAGAACCTGAAGGTGAGGATTGGGATGATGCTCTCAGAGCTGATCGAGGACTGTGGGGGGCTCGTGGACGGGGCGGTCAAGGTGATAGTCGGTGGGCCGATGATGGGTTTTGCACAGTGGAGCCTTGATGTGCCTGTTGTCAAGGGCACATCAGGGGTGCTTGTCCAGACAGAGGAGGAGTTCTTCCCGTCAGAGGAGTATTTTGCCTGCATAAGGTGTGGCAGGTGCATAGATGTCTGTCCGATGGGTCTCAACCCATCCATGCTGAGCATCCTCTCTGAGAAGGGGCATTATGAAGAGGCAAAGGAATATAACCTCTTTGATTGCTTTGAGTGTGGGTCGTGTGCCTTCATATGCCCGTCAAAGAGGCCGATTGTGCAGTTTATAAGGCTGGCAAAGTCACAGACAAAGCCGTAAAAAGTAGAAGAGATGGCTGTTGAACAGAAGAGACATCCACTCATAGTCTCCGTGAGCCCTCATGTGAGGGACAGGGAGACGGTGGGCCGCATCATGTGGAGTGTGAACCTCTCCCTCATGCCTGCCCTGATCGCCTCATTCTATTACTTTGGACCGAGGGCCGTCTTTGTCACAGCACTGTGTATAATAAGCTCTGTCCTGTCTGAGTATCTCTTCCAGAAGGCCCTGAAGAGGCAGATCACCATAAGTGACGGGAGTGCATTCCTTACAGGGCTGCTGCTGGGGATGAACCTGCCGCCATCTGTGCCGTTTTATATCCCTATTGTGGGTTCTGTTGTGGCAGTTGTGATAACAAAACAGCTCTTTGGTGGCCTCGGTTATAACATCTTTAACCCTGCCCTTATCGGCAGGGCGTTCCTGCTCATAACATGGCCAAGGGCGATGACCACATGGAGTGCACCAACAGCCCAGTTTACTGCCCTTGATGCAAAGACCACAGCAACCCCGCTCGGTATACTAAAGGAAGAAGGGATTAACAAGCTGATCGAGGAGTTCGGCAGTAAAGGGGACCTCTATATAAACCTGCTCTTTGGGAACAGGGCAGGCTCCCTTGGTGAGACATCGGTGATCCTCCTGCTCATCGGTGCCGCATATCTGCTCTATAAGAGGTACATCACCTGGCATATACCCATATCATTCCTCTCAACAGTCGCCATACTCGCTTGGGTCTTTGGCGGCAAAGAGGGGCTCTTCACAGGAGACCCGCTTATACACCTCCTGAGCGGTGGTCTCATACTGGGTGCATTCTTTATGGCTACAGACTATGTGACATGCCCAACCATAAGGAAGGGGCAGATAATCTTTGGTATAGGCTGTGGTGCCATCACTATGCTCATCCGTCTCAAGGGCGGTTTCCCTGAGGGTGTCATGTTCGCAATACTCCTGATGAACTGTTTTGCCCCATTGATCGACAGGAATGTAAAGCCTGAACTCTTTGGTGCCGTAAAGGAGAAGAAGAGATGAGGCCCATTGATATGTTAAAGATAACCCTCAATCTCGTGATCGTATATGTGCTTGGCGGGCTCCTCATAGCATTCGTCTATTCAAAGGCCTCACCTGTAATGTACAGGAAGGCCCAGGAGGAGAAGCAGGCAGCACTGAAGACCATGTCGCCTGAGGCCGATATAATAGAGAAGCTTGGTGACTGGGAGCCCCATGAGAAACACGCAGAATACTATGTGGCAAAGAAGTGTGGCAAGCTCAACATCCGGATGGTCAAGGATGAAAAGACAGGGGTGGAGAGGGAGGTCAAGGAGTGTATCGATGGGACACCGATCGGGTATATAGTGGAGAGCTATGGGAAGGGCTATTCAAGCTATATAAATGTCCTCGTGGCAGTGGACAACAACTATGTGGTCAGGAAGGTGAACATCCTCCACCATGCCGAGACACCAGGGCTGGGGGATGAGATAGAGAGGGACTACTTCCTGAACCAGTTCAATGGCAAGACGGTTGAGCACCTTGTCGTGGTGAAGGGTGAGACAAAGGAGGATATACAGGCGATCACTGGTGCCACCATCTCAAGCCGTGCGGTTACCGAGGATGCGGTCAGGAACGCCGTCATAATGATAAAGGGTGGTAAGCCCGAGAGTGTGTCAGAGGGGCATGGCTAATTTGATATTTTGCTAAGATAATCTTAAAATTAAATTTACGAGGTTTTAAATGAGTCTGATAAGGGAAAAGGGTAACTGGGAGATATTCAAGAACGGCATATTTGGTGAGAACACCATATTCAGGATGGCGATAAGCCTGTGTCCATCAATCGCCGTTACAAACAGCCTGAAGAACGGTATCACACTCGGTCTGGCAGTGGTCTTCGTCCAGGTGATGGTTAACGTCACTGTATCCGCCCTCAGGAAGTTCATCCATCCGAAGATCCGTATCCCTATATTCATGTTCATCATCGCAGGGTATGTGAGCATCATCGATATGGTCATGGCTGCGTATGCGAGGGAGGCATACAGGGAGATAGGGCTATACATCCAGATCATCGTGGCCTTTGCATCCATATTCGCAAGGGCCGAGGTCTTTGCAAGCAAGAACCGTCTTGATAAGTCATTCTTTGACGGCCTCGGTATGGGCATAGGGTTCCTCCTTGCGATGATAATCATCAGCTTCTTCAGGGAACTGCTTGGCAAGGGCACGCTCTATGGACTCAAGATAGTGGCCGGCAAGCCATTGCTTATTATGATACTACCTGCAGGAGGCTTCCTTGCCGTTGGCCTGCTCATGGGCTTCTTTAACTGGATCGATATAAGGTTCTATGGAGGCAAGGGTGCCTCAGGCGCTGCATAGGAGGATGAACCATGGAATTTGGAAAGCTCTTTGAACTGCTGATAGCCGCATCACTCATAAATAACTTTGTCTTCACAAGGTTCCTTGGCCTCTGCATCTTCTTCGGTGTCTCAAAGAAGATGGAGACCGCGGTGGGGATGAGCATCACCTTTACATCTGTCATGGTCGTCAGTGCTGCACTGAGCTGGGTCGTGTTCACACAGGTGATGGTCCCGCTTGATATAACATTCCTGAAGATAATCATATTCATAGGTATAGTGGCTGCCTTTGTTCAGTCTGCAGATACGATAATGAAGAAGGTGAGTCCCACACTGTATTATAAACTTGGTGTGTACCTCGCACTCATAACGACAAACTGTATCATCCTTGCGGTCCCGCTGATAAATGCCGGTGAGGGCTATAACTTCCTGGAGAGCATATCCTTTGGCCTTGGCTCAGGGCTCGGCTTCGCCCTTGCACTTGTCATCATGGCGAGCATCCGTGAAAAACTCGAGCTTGCCGATGTCCCTGTCCCCTTCAGGGGACTGCCGATAGCATTCATAACAGCAGGGCTTATATCCCTTGCATTCACGGGGTTTTCGGGCCTGATAAGGCTTTAGGGAAGGGTGTTGGAGATGAAGGGCCATAGAGGGGTAATGATATTCGCTATCACCATCGTGCTACTGCTATGCTGGAGCCCCACCATTTATGCAGGCGTTGGTGGTGGTGTGGAGGCAAAGGAGAGTGTTGACCTTGTGGCTGTCCTCAAGTTTGCCGCCATCTTCATGGCAGGCATAAGTGCGCTCTTTGGCCTTGGCCTTGCCTTTGCCGCAAAGAAGTTCGATGTAAAGACAGACCCGAGGGTTGAACAGGTGCTGGATGTACTCGCCCATGCACACTGCGGGGCATGCGGCTATCCTGGTTGCAGGCAGTATGCAGAGGCGGTTGTCGCTGATCCGAATGTGCCACCAAACCTATGCGCCCCTGGAAGGGAGCCGACTGCAAAGGCAATAGCCATCATAACAGGTAAGGAGGTCGCTGAGACAGAGCCAAAGATCGCCAGGGTGATGTGTCAGGGTGGCTCGTCAAAGGCCACAAGGAGGTTCAAGTATGAGGGTATCCTCGACTGCAGGGCAGCGGTGCTTGCCAGTGGAGGGGACAAGTCCTGTGTATACGGGTGTCTTGGTTACGGGACATGTGTAAAGGCATGCCCGTTTGATGCGATAAAGATGGGTGATGATGGCATCCCTGTTGTTGACCCCTCAAAGTGCACCGCCTGCGGGAATTGTGCAAAGGCGTGCCCAAAGAATGTCATAGAGATACTGCCCCTTGCAAAAGAGGTGCTTGTGAGGTGCCATTCAAAGGACAAGGGTGCGGTGACAAAGAAGAACTGCCTTATAGGTTGTATCGGCTGCGGTATGTGCGTGAAGGTCTGTCCATACAATGCGGCTGAGATGGCTGATAACCTCTCCAGGATAAACCTTGATAAGTGCAAGGTATGCGGTCTGTGTGTCAGGAAGTGCCCCACAAATGCGATAATGGACTACATACCACAAAGGCCAAAGGCCCATGTCACAGAGAAATGTATCGGCTGCACCACATGCACCAAGGTCTGCCCTGTGAATGCGGCATCAGGCGAGAGGAAGAAGAGGCATGTAATAGACCAGGAGAGGTGCATTGGATGTGGCATCTGCACATCAAAATGTCCTGTGCTTGCCATAGAGGGGACGATCAACTATCCTGAGGTCAAGATGGCCTTTGAGGCAAAGAAGGCAGCCCGCCAGAAGGCAAAGGCAGCCGCCTCGACAGAGGGCCAGCCTGTCGGCACTTAAGAGCCTTTATAATATGCGGATAATCAATAGATTCCTCCACATAACCATCATCCTCATCATCTTTGCATCACTCCATGGGTGTGAGGAGAAACAGGGCCCAGGAAAGGCCAGGGACACAGCAGGAGGACCCCTGTCAGAGTTAATGAACTCAATGAATATCGTGCCCATTGATGAGGCCACACCTGCCCCTGAGTTTGAACTCCTGTCCATCGATGGACGCATGGTGAACCTGAGGGAGTACAGGGGTAATGTGATCCTGCTGAGCTTCTGGGCCACATGGTGACCATGGTGCAGGAAGGAGTTGCCTTCCCTTGAGAGGCTCTATCAGCACTTTGAGGGCAGAGCATTTGTCATCATCGGCATAGATATAGAGGAGGAGAGGGACAGGGTCTCGGCCCTCCTCAAGAGGCACGGGATCACATACCCCAACCTCCTTGACAGCGATGCAAGGGTGAGCATGCTCTACAGGGTAAGGTCAACACCGACAAAGTTCCTCATCGACAGAGAAGGTAGACTGATCGGCCTGAGCGTTGGTTACAGGGAATGGGATACTGATGAGATGAAGAGATTGATAGAGCTGTTAATGGAAGGTTAGGTTTCTGAAGACCGCCCTCAGTATCCTGTATCCGATACGGAATATACCCCTGATATCTCCTGTAAACTTTGACCGCCCCGTGCCCCTGCGATAGCTCACAGGGACCTCCTTTATCCTGAATCCCCTCTTAACGGCCTTGACCTGCATCTCCACTGTCCAGCCAAGGTTGTCTCCCATATCCAGCTCAAGCAACCTCTTGAACCTTATCGCCCTGAATGGGCCAAGGTCTGTGTATCTGAATCCGTAGAGTATCCTTATAAGGAAGGTCGCAAGCCCGTTGCCAAAACGGACAGGCAACCTGAGTGCCCCCTCCTCTGCCTCTCCCATCACCCTTGAGCCAAGGACGAGGTCATAGCCCTCCTCCATAATCGGCCTTATAAGCACCTCCATCTCATCAGGGTGATCGCTGTAGTTACCATCAAGGAACACCACTATATCAGGTTCCCTCCCCTTGAGATACTCTATGGCCCTCAGGCAGGGATAGCCATATCCCCTCCTTGACTCAAAGAGCACCGTGGCCCCCCACTGCCTCGCTATCTCGGGCGTCCTGTCGGTGCTGCCATTGTCAACAACCACCACCTCATCAACAAGATCACGCGGGATGTCACCCAGGACACGGGGGAGGGTCTTCTCTTCATTAAGGGCCGGTATTATTACTGCTATACGCACCTTATACAAGCGACCTCACAAGCCTGAAAAACTCGCGGTACCGTTCGATCTGGTCTTCAAGGAACATCCTCCTCTCAGGCACTGTAAAGTATATCACGGCAAGGACTATGATAACCAATAAATATATGAGAAAGAGTATGTCCCTCTTCCTTTTCATCTAATGCACAAGCCTGTATATCCTGTAGTTTTCATCCGAATAGAGCAGGGTAAACCTTCTACTCCGGCCTCCAGACAGGCTGTCCTGGGATAAAGACTCATCCCTGATCCACCTATCCTCAATCGATCTCCTCCTTACCAGGATGTGTGTGGCCCCTTCATCCTCAAGCCTCTTAAGCCATTCATCATATGATCCTGCCTTGACATAGACCACCCTGTTGGTGTATGAGCCGTTCCATAACGGTGCCAGAAACAGGGGCTCGAATGTATAAACAAGGGTATCGCCCCCTGACACATTCTCCCTTATCCACCTCCAGTATCCATACTCCTGCCTTGCCTGCAGGTGTATATTAAACGGGTCATGTTCAACTATATCCCTTTTTGACGGAGGGAGGTGGACAAACTCCCCGATCTTCTCAGGCGTGATGGCCGGTGAGTTTGATGTGAGGGCGGTATACAAGACCAGAGAAAGGGTGATTATCTTGAGGATCATCCTATCACTGAAATATTCAAGCACCATACCGATGGAGAGTGCACCGAGTCCGATTATAAAGATTACATACCTCGTGTTCCAGTTCCTGGGATAGAGGATGAATGTAACGATCAGCACCATGGCTATGAAGAGGAAACCGAACCTTCCCCTCCTCATGGAGCGGATGAGGCAGAAGGTCATGGATGGCAGAGAGAGGACAAACCATATAGGGCCGAAGCCACTGAACCTCGAATCATAGAGGTAATACCTGACCCTCTCAAGCCATACATAGATCAGCCTCTCCAGTGGAGAGAGCCTCAGGATCACATCAGGCGCTGGATCGATTATCCCGCCATACAGTCCCTTAAAGATGATGACATTCATAAGGGATATCTCCATTGGATAGACGGGGTTCCCGTAAAACACCCAGTTCTTTATATACCAGTATCCACCTATCAGGATCGATGGTATGAGGAAGTACAATAGGTATCCCCCTAACCTCCCCTTCAATTCCCTCCTGTCTACCACCCTGCCGTGGAATAGCTTGAACGGGTTGAGGTACCTCAGTAACTCCCTCAAAAGGATGACCGTGGACATGGTGATCAGAAAGAGCGGGCCTGAACCCTTTGAGCCAAGGAGCAGGCCTGCTGTAACACCTGCAAGGAGTGTGGACGGTGTTGTGGTCTTTACATCCCTCCTGTGGACAAGGAAGTTGATGGCTATGAGGAAGAGGACACTGACGGCAACATCCACATAGGCGGCCTTTGACTGGAGGATTATAATGGGGGTGAAGAAGAAGAGGAGGCCCGAATATATGGCATACCTCCTGTCCACGCCTATCTTGACAGCGATACTATACACTGTGAGGATGCCAGCAAGGGCGAATAATAACTGGCTGAGGTCGACGATGAGATCACTCTTCAGGAATATGATCTGCCAGATAAAGAAGAGCTCTATATTCTTTGGAAAGATATTCATGAACTGGTCTATCATGAACGGAGCAGGATATTCCTGGATCGCACCGCTCTGGATTATGCGCCCCACAATGGGCAGGTGATACCACAGACCATCCCATGTGTATGGGGGGAAGAGGTAACCAAGGAATACGATATAGACTATCAGGATGACAAAGACTGTGAAGACGAGGAGCAATATCACATCACCCCTGATCAGCCTGACCAGCCCCCTGACCTCATCCCTTATCTCATTAATGACCGTCTTAACATCAATCGCTCTAAGAACTGCGATAAGTATGACGGACGAAATGCCCAGATTCAGTGCCATGAGGGGGATCATATGGAGCCTCCTGAATATGATCCCGAGGAGCATCTCTGTGAGCACTATCTGTGCGAGGGCGAGGACGAATGTCCCGGTCAACCTATCAACAAATGACAGGGCCTTCCTCTTCCTAAACAGTAGCAGAAACCAGGATGTATATAGAAGGAGGTTTACTATGATATAGGAGAGTATATTCATCAGTCGGCTATCTCGTGATAGATCCTGAACTCCTCCTCGGCCTTCTCCTTCATGCCCATCTTCTCATAGATAAGACCCAGGTCATAATGTGAATATGGGTGCCTGGGATCGATCTCGATCGCCTTCCTGTACTCCTCCAGTGCCTTCTGATAATCTCCCATCTTTCTATATATATAGCCCAGGTCATAATGGGCATAGACGTTCTCAGGATTTATGGAGAGTGCCTTTTTATACTGCCTTATCGCCCTATCATATAAACCCTTCTCCCTGTACACATACCCGAGGTCATAGTTTGCATCAGGATGGTCAGGGAAGATCCTCAGGAGCCTCTTATATGCCTCCTCTGCCCTGTCAAAATCCCTCATCTCCTTATAAATGAGGCCCATCTGATAGTATGCATATGCATCACTGGGGTTTGATTCAACGGCCTTCTCAAACTCCCTTAAAGCATCCTCATCCATCTTTAGGGTCTGATAAAAGATACCAAGAAGGGTGTGTCTGTTCTCAAGGACATAGGATAGCAGGACAATGATACAGAATAGAATTAATAAGAGGAAAAGGACCCTTGCTGGCTTCATCCTTGGATGGTGGGGCTGACCCCACTGTGACCAGCCCCACCAGATGCCATTATATTAAAACATGACCGCCACGGCTGCACTGAAGGTGTGGCCCTCTGAGTAGTCCTTTGTGCGGAATGGACCAAGACCCTCTATATCCTTGTTATAGGAGAGGACGACCTGCACACACTTGGGCCAGCACTGTTTTGTTATATTATAAACGAAACTGACACCCACATTCACCACATCAGGTTCGAGGCCGAGGGTATCCTTAATAATAACAGTATCGCCATACTCTGCGATGCCACCATACTTATAATTCTCCCTTATAAGCTCCTTTGACACTGATGCGTTTCCAACAGACTTTGAGATGTCAACGCTACCCCTGATTGAAAACCTTGATGTCACCTGATATCCGCCACCAAAGGATATCTTCACCTGGTCAGAGGGGTCGAATGTTATGGGATCGTATTTATCATTCTCAAAACGGAATTTATAACCCAGATTTGCCCATGCATAGCCCCAGTCAAAGGCCCTGCCCAACATCGCTGTAAGGGTCAGGTCGTACTGCCCACTACCCAGGCTAAGCTCTCTCAGGGGATGCCCATAATCATACGCCTCTGGTATCTTCAACTCCCCCTGCACAGACATCAGCCATTTTGATCCCAGCAGGGCCTGGGTGATGTTATATCTCAGGCCAAGATTTATATCGCCTATACCGCTTGGTCCGTTCTCACCTGCATACCTCTTTGTGTCCTCAGACTCCTGCCAGTCATAGGGGATAGAGGTATATACCGTGAGTTTATCGATAATCCCGTATTCTCCATAGTAGGTTATCTTTGTCGATGTGAACTCAGGTGCAGGGTATTTGTGTATCCCTGAATTGGGATCAATGACCGCCCCTGTCTCATCCTTCTTCATTGACTGGAACTTCTGATTGGTTATGTAGTAGCTGACCGTCAGCTGATGATAGGAATGGCCCTTGGGCTGTGTCCACGCAGAGAAGGCACTATAGGGTAATAATAGACCTCCTATGATAAGGATAAAAAGCACAATACAAATCTTCCCCCTCATCTCTTACCTCCTGTGGTATAAGTTTTATATTATGCTGTAACCACATCCTCGGCCTTTTTCCTGAAAAGGCCGTGGTATTTCAAAAATATATGTCCAAATATTATCTGATAAAGGGATAAAAATGCAACATAAAAATATCCAACCTGGAATATCATCAAGAAGGGGATGGAGACATAGATCCTGTTTATATATGCAAAATAGATGTTGAATGTGAAGTATACACCAAGCAGTAGCTCTACAAGGACAAGGGGGCTTATCTTCCCCCTGTATCTCTTGTTATACCACCTGTCCTTCTTGTCCTCTATCTTGAACTTCGGTGTCCTCTGGAACTCTGTCTGCCTGTTAAAGAGTGCCTCGAGCACAGCCTTTGAGTTATTCACTGATAGGCCGATACCGATAGACATCAACATCGGCATATAGATGAGTCTCGATATCCAGTTCTTTGTTGACTCCCTCTGTGAACATGTGTAAAAGAACGAAATCCCCACCGTAGCAACCAGCAGGAATGGCACATCGGTAACGAGCATCTGGAACCAGCCGATGTTGATCCTTGCCACCATCGACGGATACATCAGGATGGAGAGCAGGAGCATGAGGAGGTAGGCCATATTATTGGTAAGGTGGAAGAATGCCTCAACCTTTATCTTTAAGGGGAGGTCGCTCTTTAATATCTGTGGCAGGAGTTTCTTGGCCGTCTGGATCGAGCCCTTTGCCCACCTGTGCTGTTGACTCTTGAAACCATTAATCTCAACAGGTATCTCAGAGGGTGAGACCTCGTCTCTGAGGAAGATGAACCTCCAGCCTCTAAGCTGTGCCCTGTAACTGAGGTCGAGGTCTTCTGTGAGCGTATCATGCTCCCAGCCACCTGATGTCTCTATGGCCTCTCTCCTCCAGATGCCTGCTGTCCCGTTAAAATTAAAGAACCTGCCTGACCAGTTCCTTGCCGTATGTTCTATGACAAAGTGGCCATCCAGCATTATGGCCTGTACCTTTGACAGTAGCGAGTAGTCCCTGTTCAGATATGTCCACCGGGTCTGCACCATACCCACCTTCTCATCTGCAAAGTAATGGATGGTCCTCTGTAGTATATCCCTTGGAGGGACAAAATCTGCATCAAAGATGGCAATGAACTCACCCTTTGCACTCTTCATCCCCTCTGCAAGCGCACCTGCCTTGAATCCCACCCTCTCCTTACGATGGATATAAACGATGTCATATCCCTTCTGCCTGAACTCCCTCACACACTCCTGCGCAATCCTTGAGGTCTCGTCTGTAGAGTCATCTAACACCTGTATATCAAGGAGTTCTCTCGGGTAATCAATATTGCAGGTTGCGGTGATCAACCTCCTCACAACATACATCTCGTTGTAGATTGGCAGCTGTATGGTTACCCTCGGGAGGGAGGGCAGTCTTCTGGTGAGGCGGGGCCTGTCCTTCTGGTGCCTGTAGTAGAGATATACCATGTAATAACGGTGTGATGCATAAAAGAATACGGCTATAAGGATGACGAAATATATTGCAAGGAACAGATAGAGAAGCATTCCCCGTCCCTGTTCTCTCCGAGAATTTTGTTCAAGGACTATAACATACCTTTTTCAGGAGTGTCAATAATTTAATAGGGCCTCCCGTCCTTGATCAGTGTTGTCCTTCCCGTCCTGCTGATGAGGACGACCGTTGGATTGAAGAATATAAAATCCTGGTGAAATGGGGTTCTCACCTTCCCGCCAAATGAGGAGTTATCACCCAGTGCTATGTGCACTGTGCCGAGTATCTTTTCAGACTCGAGTATGTTGTCAGGCCTTGATGCCCTGTCATTGGTGCCGATACCAAATTCCGCTATGTTTGCATTTTCAGGCCTCTCAGAAAGCCTCTCCTGAAGAACCTCAGCATACTCATCATCCCCTGAGATACCCCTGACCACACCACCCTCAACATCAAGGATAACAGGGCTTTTAAGCCTCCGTGTTGGTGCCCACTCAAGCACAAGCCTTCCCTCTGCCGTGCCTTCGACAGGTGCAAGATACACCTCACCAGCAGGGAGGTTACTCACCGAACCGCTCTCTGTCAGTATCCCTGTATCTGCCATTGCCTTCCTGCCCTTCTTTGAAAACCTGAGAGATGTCCCATTGGGTGTGCTCAGCTCTATGGTATCATATCTGTCCATCCTCCTTGCCATCCTCCTCGTCCTCTTCGACATCTCCCTCCAGTCAACCCTCATGGGCCCCTTGAGCATGGAGATATCGAACAGAGGCATGCTTGCATATCTTGCACCACAAACCCCTGTAAGGAGGTCACGGAATATCGTGTGGGTGGTGGAGAAATAGGACAGGGCGATAACCACATCCACGGCATCCTCCCTGAACCTCCTGATGATCGTCCTGATCCTGCTCAGACTCCTCCTGTCAGCGCTCTTCTTAAGAAGAGGCCTGAAAAGGCCCTTTGATTTGATAGATTCGACCGCCCCTCTGCCAAAGGCCTCTACCCACAGTGGTTCAGGCGGCTCAGCACCATGGCTGCCTGTAGATGGAAATTCTATATAGCGAATCTCAGGTCCACCAAGCCCCTCCCCAACCTCTCTGAACAGACCTGCTATCCTGACCACCTCTTTATCAGAATCGTCCGTGAAGATCAGGAGACGTTCCCTGTTCCTAACACCGAGGTTGACCCTGTAGATGTCTGCTATGGTCTTCCTTATCGTCCTGTCCATTTTCATCCCAGAGTCTTATTATGTTGTAGTACATATCCCTCTGTGCAGGGATAAAACCTGCACCCCTTATGGCATTAATGATATCACCGAGCGAGACCCTGTATCTTACCCCTGTAGCGGCAACCACATTCTCCTCGAGCATGGTTGAGCCAAAGTCGTTTGCGCCAAACCTCAGCGCAACCTGTGCCATCTTGAGCCCCTGTGTCACCCACGAGGCCTGAATGTTGGGGATGTTATCAAGATATATCCTTGAGAGGGCAAGGACCCTCAGGTATTCAACACCTGTAGCAGGATGAAACCGCGAACCATTGCCCGTGAACCGTGAGCCGATCTCCGTGTTGCCCGGCTGGAAGCTCCATGGTATAAAGGCAGTAAAGCCACCTGTCCTGTCCTGCAACCTCCTGATGGCGTCAAGGTGCTCGATGATATCCTCTGGCTCCTCTATGCTTCCAAACATCATGGTTGCAGTGGTCTTCATGCCAAGCCTGTGTGCCTCCTCCATCACCCTCAACCACCTGTGCTTGCCTATCTTCCTCGGACTTATCTGCCTCCTCACCCTGTCCGATAGTATCTCTGCCCCACCACCTGGGATTGAATCGAGGCCTGCCTCCCTGAGGATACTTATGGTCTTCCTCAATGAGAGGCCTGCCCTTTCTGCCATATACCATATCTCTGGAGGGGAGAAGCCATGGATATGGATATCGAACCTCTCCTTTATTGACCTCAACAGATCAACATAATACTCAATACCGAGCCCTGGATGGAGACCTCCCTGGATGAGTATCTGTGTGCCACCCTGCTTTATGGTCTGTCTGATCTTGTGGAAGAGACTCCTTTTGCTTAATACATATGCATCTCTGTCATCCATGTCCCGCCAGAATGCACAGAACCTGCAACGGTTTATACAGACATTGGTGTAATTGATATTCCTGTCGATTATGAATGTCACCCTCTTATGAGGGTGGAGTCTCCTCCTCATCCTGTCAGCCATCATCCCGAGGCCAAGGATATCCGCCTCCTTCAGGAGCCTGAGTCCCTCCCTTTTCGTTATCCGTTCCATCCTCCCTCGCCGCTGTCCCCGAGTCCGGTTAAAGATAATCCACCCATAGAAAACGTATTCAGGGTTATTGTCTCTGCTTTATCTCTATAAGGTTACCTGAGTAATCCCTGATGAAGTGGACGGTCTTGTCCTTTGTCTTACCGACAATGTGCTCAACAGAGAATTCTCTGGCCCTTCTGAGAAATGTTTCTATGTCATCAACATGGAGTGCAAAGTGTCTTATTTCTGTAGAAGGGTTCTTGCTTTCAGGACATATGAAGACCTCGACCCTCACACCCTCGGTCTCATAGACTATGGCCCTTATCTCCTGTCTGATCGAGAAGAGTTGTTCTGAAAGTTCAGGCGGGACAGTATACTGCCTTGCCTTCCTGAGGCCGAGGAACTCTCCATAGAACCTCTCAGCCTTCTCTTCAGCATCATTCACTATCCCTATGTGATGAAGTATCATGCAGATTATTATACCATTCTCCCTAATTCATATGACATATCACCTCTCCAATATTCACAATCACCTTGTTGCTGTGTGGTATGGTTAACTCAAAATCACATTCCATATCCTTAAGGAAGAGCCTCGCAGGGAATTTCCCTGGTGGGAGGTTCTCAAGATAAAACTCTCCACCCTTACCTGTCACTGTTTTGATAACGCTGTCTTCTGCCTTAATCTCGAGTCTTCCATATTCAGCAGGCTCCTTTCTGCCTTTCTGAAGCATAAAGAGGTGGCCTATAAAACCTTGAAGCGCTCTTGTCTCAAATTCCATGATACCACCACCCCTATAGGGGGTTGTAACATACTTCTTCACTGCTTTTAATTCATATTGCACAGGTATATCTTCAGGCTCAATGGAGATGTTATTGGGATGGTATGAGAGGATGTATGGCACAATGAGATCCCCTTTTCTGTTCGTCCGACCTACCTCCTTGTTGCTATAATATACCCTTACCCCTTCGAGTCCATCCACCCTGACAAGTACAAAACTGTCTGTAATAGGGCGCGTTAAAAACAGGGAGTCCTTTATAAACACTATCCCTCCTGTTACGCCAAGATTATAGACATCCTCTCCGGAGATATGCCTGTAATTAATTCTGCTGATGGCCGCAGGAAAACGGTAGTGTATGAGAACATCACCATTCACCTCTCCATTTTCTGTCTCAGAGGCTACCCTTTCAATATTCAGCCTGTATCCTATGCCTTTCTTGAACGGTGGATCCTTGTAGATCAACAGGGTCTGCTCTGAGACTTCCCCGTCCGATGTGTATTTTGCCTCCCCTGAATGATGCCCTCCCAGAGAGATTCTCAGCCCTATAAAGACCTTATTAACCACCTCATCTGTTTCTGTCCTGGTGAACCTGAGATGAAAGGAGAGGTCTTTTCTGAGTCTCTTTGTATAGTTTATCGAGAATCTTTTTACCTCTGTAGAGGCATAATAATCTCCCATTGAAAACCCTACCGAGATGGTTCCAAGCCTTCCAAGGTTATATCCAGAGTTTATATTACCCTCAAACCAGGGCTTGTCCTGCGAAGGAAGGAGAGAGACATTTGAGTATCCTCTGCTGAAGCCACGGACGGAAATCCTCAGACTCTTCTTTCTGCTGGTATAACTATAACCCAATAATGCTCCATAGCCAATTTGACCATTATGGTTACTTATTGCACCAGAGATATGCATCTCTCCTGCCAGTCCGAGGAGAAAGGTGATCGAGGGTGAAAGATTAAATCCTTCCCTGCCACCTTCTATCCCGGCTCCTACCGTTAGGGTATCAGTAAGCCCAAGTCGATGAAAACCTATCAACAAGGGTTCGGTGTATCTGAAACTCTCTTTGCCAAAATCCTCCCTCTTGAATCCCAGGGTGTAACTGTACTCCTGGACGCCTGGCCTGAGGAGGGAGGAAGAGATATAAAACGGGGTATCCACCTTTTTCACACGTCCATATGCATCCTTTATCAATATGGTGGATATGCCCGCACCCGGCCTCTCTATAAGGTTTAAGAACTCAAACTCTCCTGGAGGCACTCTCTCTCTTCTTATGAGGTAATCATCCACATAGATTTCAATGTCTGATGGTGTCTGGACAGCACCCGAGAGGGTGAGACTTGGCACCTTTATAAAATAAGGATTTATCTTATAGTTCTTCGAGATACCCACTCCCCCAAGGATTAATCCTCCACTGAGATACAGCCCTGAGGTAGCAAAGGAGTCACCAAGTACGTACCTTCGGAGTGTCACAGGGTCATCCTTTGTTATGCTCGTCATCAATCTTACAAATCTATCCTCACTATTCGAATTCAGATAAGAAAAATTGGAATGACCGAAATAACCCCCTATATTCACCCCGGTCTCAAGAGAAAGGGACAACGATCCAAAATCTACATCACCCGTTAGATAATCAAGGTAATAATTTAGAAACGCGGAATCATTTCTTACATATAAGACATCCTTCGGTCCCTTGAATGAGAGATCGAACAAATGCTTTTTGAGGAGATGAGGTTCAGCGGTGATATGGAGTATCACCCTCTCCTTATCTATCTCAACCCCTACGCCCTGGATCTTGTTTAATAAAATATACCTCTCTCCTTCTATCTCTACTTCCGCATCTTCGGGTGGCCTGTCGAAACCCATATCAAGCAGATCCCTCATAGGGAAAAACACGGTATCCTCAGGCCCGAGGATGAAGATATATTCTCCCATCTCTACGGTGTTCAGATAGACCTTCATTACTACTCTATTGGTTGCATACAATGATGAGGAAAGAAGGAGCAGATTTAATAAGGCAAGACTTATAAGGTGTGGTTTCCAAGAACGGCCTTCTACGGTCATCCTGCCTTTCTTCCTGTATGAGCCCGTCCCTTCCTCTCAGACGCTTTGCAGTACTCTGGCTTAAGGTCCAGCTTGGCCTCAAGATTCAGGTGCTCACCCGTGGCCTTTATCTTGATTACATCTGCCTCCAGACACTCCTGTTCCGTGATATTCACAATAAAAGCCCTTGATGAGCCTTCAAGGATATACCATCCTGCCGTCTCCCTTGAAAAGACCTCCCTCCCAGATGCCCCAACGCCGGTTATAACGAGCTTTCTCATGAGCAGGTGTGTGTTACCCGCATTCCCTATCTTCACTCTAACACTACCATGAGCAAGGCCTACCTTCTCAATAATCGGTCTCCTGACCTCTCTGGAAGGTGTTATAAAAACAGGCACAGCGAATCTCAAGACAAACCTCAGTATCTCCCCCCGGGGAGCTGTTACAGGCAATTCTTCAATAAACAGTCTGTATGCCTTCTCCACCTGCACATCTACTGCCCCTTGGTAACCCACCCTTATGATTCTCGTTTTACCCTTCTCTATCTGGAATATCCTGGGGAAGAATATAATATCCTCAGTATCGCTGTATATATCCTTGCCCGTCTCGTCCTGAAGCCACCTCTTGGCAGAAACCTGGAGGGTTATCGCCTCCTCTCCTGTATTCGTAAGGCTCAATACAGCGGATCGTCTGCCTTCACCGAGCGATACTTTCAGGGGGGATATCTTGAGTGAACTTCCATCTACATTTACAGGAAGGGATAGAAGAAAAATAAGAAGGATAAAAAAGTGAGGTTGTCTCATCCCCCACTCCATTCATCATGGGGCTTCCAATGTGGAAGCCCCATCTAATTTTTATTTTTTAATAGTAGACGGTTACCGTAACGGTATCAGCGTAACTACCCACGGGCTCTCCGCCCAGAGTTACCAGTTGGCCATAGACCGTGTGTGCCTGCCATGTCCCATCACCTATATCTGAAAGACTGGATCCCAATGGGAAGGTATTATCATAGTCGGAATCACCATACTCCTGAGTGTAAGTCCCATCCTTAAAGAGGTGGTAATGCAGGAAACCACTAAAACCGTCGCTCAGCTGCCTGCTGATCCCATCAAAATACATACCTGCATCCATAGCAATGTTATAAGGTACCCCTGTGTCACATGCCACAGATACATCCCCATTGGCATAATAGAGGGAGCCATCCGCCACTACATTCCCAAAGTCCACGCCAGTGACCATCACATCACAAAATCCGATGACATTCGCTGTAACATCAAGTGTGCCATTCACTGAGCCTGCATAAACAACACCTGAAACCGCAATAAATGTGATCAGTAATGTCAATATCGTTATCACCCTCTCCATCATCCTTTACCTCCTTCCACCAAAAATAATAGCCTCCATGAATTAAGGCCTTTATGTAATTAGATCATGGGTCCCACCCCCCTTTAAAAATGAGTGGCACTTTGAGAGGGACACCCCTTATCAAGAATACCCTGGATAGGCAAGAGAACCTTCGAAGACGGCTTGCTGAATCGAGGGCGCTGATTGAGCTCAACATCCTCAATCCTTCAATTAATTGAAGGAAATTCTAATCGTGTTAATTAAGACACCATGAATATTAATTCCATTTAATGTCAATAAATAAATAAAACACCTCCCTCTTGACTTTAGCAAAATTCATACCATTTTTGCTGCCTATAATATATCCATTTTTATGTTATCTCTTATAGTTGAGATGTGTTATTTCACACATCCTGTGAGTGAAATCACTCACCTGATGTGCATCATCCTACAGTTTAAGATTGGCTTGATCATGCCTATTTATAGGAGGGAGCAAACTACGAGGTATTCTCCTTACACATTCTCCACCATCTCCCATATCCCGCAGGGGCAGACACCTACACAGAGGCCACATCTGACGCACTCATCCTTATTAACTTATTAACAATTAACAACATAGACAAATGAGTCATCCTCATATTCTGTCCTATTTATCGCACCATGTAAAGTAGTCCCCGTGTAGACTGCGCAAAGTGGATCCCACCAAAAAACCTGCACTTCGCAAGTGCAAGTTTTTTGGTTAGATATTTATACACTCACCTGGTTCAGCTATTCTTACCTTGATATCTGTATCGCGGAGGTGTTCCCTGAAATATTCAGGTCTTTCGGTGTGTACCGGGAGGACATATTGTGGTTTAATCAAGCAGACCATCTCTATTAACTCAGGGCCGGCGGCATGTCCTGAGGCATGAAGTGCTTTTTCATCCTCTGGAATCTCCCATTTCCGGTAAGCTATTTCCCTTGGCAATCCTATTCCTTTAATCTGGAAATGTTCAAGCCAGGCATGAAGTCGCCGGAAATCTATTTCCTGCTCTTCATCGTAAAGTTCACTTGAAGAATAAATATATGCACTCTCTGGCTCGGGTTTAAGACTTGGCAATTCGTTTATATCGAAAAAACTGAAGCACAAAATAAAATCTTCTTGATTTCTGCGAATATCTTCTGCCATCACGATCTTATTGCTATACTTAGCATAAATGTTTCTCTTCCATATATCAGGACTTTTATTTGCGGTTGTCTTCTGATAGACATATATATGCTTATTGGTTGCATCAGGAATAGCTGGATCCAATACATGGAGCGCATCGAGCAGGTAGGCATCTTTATCCGTTATAACAAGCTTTCTCCCGACTTCCTCTGCGATTTCGAGAAATGTTTCTAACCGCTCTATATTTCTTGCGCCAAAGTCAGCTATAACCAGTTTCCCCTTGAACCTCTTTACAACTTTAAGGAGATTACCCTTAACCTCTTCTTCGTTAATCTTTCTTTCATCATCTACCCTGGTGCCTTCTATTATGAGCACCTTGGGCTTAAGTCTTGCGGCATTCTTCAGAAACTTCTGTGTGAATTCCTTCTTCTTCCCATGTAGACGAAGGTCACCAGTGTAAATTATCCATCCAGCGTTGGTTTCCACTGCCCATGCTGTTGCCCCTGGTATCGAATGATCAACAGCAAAACATTTTAAGTTAAAAACAAATTCTTTACAATTTCCAGGGGAACACGAGATAAGCTCTTTTGTTTTTGCTGGGTTTGCCCAAAATTCTACCGCTTTCTTGGGCAGTTTGCGCGGCGAGATATCTCCCAGGAGAAAAAGGCGTTGTTCATCAGGACTGGATGAGTCTGACAGAAATGCCTCTTGTCTCCACCCTGCAGGTATACCGGTCTCGCATGGAGTAAAATAGCAGATACGTCTATCAAAATCAGGTCTTCCACTGTCTTGAACTGCCTTCACAATAAAAGCAGTCATTGAGCTTGAACAGATGGGAATCTCTTTTTTAAGGAAAGAGATATAACCTGAGTGGTCAAGGTGGGCGTGACTTAAAAGAACTCCGTCTAACTTTTTTAATTTTCAGACAAAAGGGCTGGCATGGAAGTGCTTCCAGATCTCGGAATTTTGCAGGTCATCTCTGTAGATCCCTTTTAGCGGAGGGAGTAATCCCATAATTAAAGGATCAAGCAAGCCTGAACCAGCGCGAGGTTTAAGGTATTCTTCATAAAATTTTTTGTATCTCTTGAATGATAGTCCAAAGTCAAAAAATACAGACCTGTCTCCATCCTCAAGAAGGATCTGATTCCCTCCTATTTCTCTTATGCCTCCATAAAAGGTTAATCTTACCATCGTCCTCTTCGATGGGCCTTGAGCTTAATGGAATTCTACTACATTTAATAATTCGCCTTTTAATTCTCTCTTTACCTTCGTTATATAATCTTTAAATCCCGTCTTTTCTTCCCAGAATAAATTGATCTTGATTGCATGTAATCTTACATCTTCTCTTGCGCTGTCAAAGGCCTTTCTTTTAAGAGTTAAAATCCTTGTCTCAATCCTTTCTTCTTCTGCTGGATAAATTAAGCAACATACCTTTGCTGTAGGTATTGCCATAGCATAGGCTATCACCTGATAATAGTCTGTGTTGTCCTCCTCCCTCTTGTACTTGGCGTCAATAATAACAGGATACTCTTCGGTGTTCTTCCTGCGGAGGATTATGTCGGGTCTTGTGATAATCGTTCTCTCTCTTACAAGACTGTCAAATCTTGCCTGTTTCTCCACCACGAAGTCCTGAAATTCCTCATCAGTTGAGACGATGTCTTCGATAACAGAGGTGATAAAGTCCTCGTATACTCTGTTCATGTTTACAATAAAATTGAACCCCTTGGAGAGTCCCTTCTGTGTATGCCTGATGAAGTGATACTGAAGAATAACCTTTGAGAGCTGGATTATGGCTTCATAGTAGTCATTGAGCCTGTGAAACCTTATCCGATTGCAGTCTTCGGGATTCACATCAATGAGGCTGACTTCTTCTCTGAGGAGATGGGTATATTTAAGGAGGTCACCCTTTATCTCTTCATTAAAACGGATAAGTGGAATCAGGAGGGTTGCGGCACGCAGGATTATGCGATTCTCGAGGTTGTCGTATGTCAGGTCTTCATATGAGCAGTAAAACTCTGGCCTTCTGGTGAAATCGTTTCTTATCTGATGTTTAATCAATAGCTTGCCTTTAAGGAAGGCAAGATTTTCTTCTTTTCTGACATATCTCTTATAGAAGCCTCTCTCAAAGATCTTTTCCAGTTCGTTCAGAAAGAGCCTGCCAATGATGTCGAAGAAGCATTCGCCTTCTTTTATCTCAATAATCCTTTCTGAATCATAGAGGAACGCTTTTTCGTCTTTAAGAAAGGTGAGCATGTAGAACAGGTTTGTGCTGACCTTTGTGGAGAAATGAATCCTGAAGTTATCAAGCTGGATGATACCAGAGTAGGAGGTGTTTTCAATCTCGTCTTTCTCTTTCAAACGCCTTACTTTATAAGGTGACTTTCCTTCCTCCCTGTAGTTAAAGCAGTCCTGCCTGAGATACTCAATCTCTCTATCACTTAGAGGTTCTATCTTTATTGATTTGTATTCTGGGACTTCTATGATACTGCTATTATTCACCATCAGAAATTATCTCATTGAGCATGTCTCTGATGTTATTGGCTGTGATATCTTTAATCCCTTCACATTGACTTATCCACTCAGTGTCTGAATCACTATTAAAGAGTATCTGGTTGATCTTCTGATAGTCTCCGTAGCAGTACTCTTCAAGGAGGGGCAGTATCTCATGTCGCCAGACCATGGCCAGATCTTCTGTATTTTTAACTTTCAATAAATAGGAATGGCCTATCTGTTTGTCCCTGCCTATGGCCCTGTCATGGCATATCTTTTGGTTTATCTTTTCAATGGCCTTAATTGAGTGAGTAAGGAGAGATTTCGTGTTCTCTTCTATATCCGTAGTATTCTCTATATGACTTCTTAACATCTCAAGGTCTGGTTCCATGGCGATAAAACCAAATCTCCTTCTCAATGCCACATCCAGGAGGGCGATGCTTCTGTCTGCTGTGTTCATTGTGCCGATGATGTAGAGATTTGGTGGAACGCCGAATCTGTCGCCAGATGTGGGCAGAGTGGCAATTAATTCATTATCTTCTCCAAGGCGTTTGTCAGCCTCAAGCAGGGTTATGAGCTCTCCAAATATCTTTGCCATATCACCCCTGTTGATCTCGTCTATGATAAGGACATATGGAGGTGCATCTTCAAAATCCACAACTTCTTTCTCTATATAGGCATCAAAAACTTCACGCCATGTCTTCTCCTCAATTTCCTCATCTGGTAAATTAATAAGAGATCCTAAGGCTTTCTTGCACATCTCTTTAAAAATCCCAGGTCTGAGTTTATACTTGACACTTTCGGTAGCAACTCCCTCTCTTTCTGTCTCGACAGTGATGCCTTCTATGAATTCTTCATAGCTATAGGAGGGATGAAAGGTGATGAATTCGATTCTGCCTTTGTCACGCAATTCTTCGTACTCTTCCTCTTCTTCAGTAAACAGCTCAAGGGCAATCTCCTTTGTACTATATGTCTTCCCCGTCCCAGGTGGCCCATAGAGAATGATCTGTTTTTTCTTTTCAAGTAGTTTATAAACACCTTCTGAATCTGATTGTATCTTTGTCTCCTTAAGATGTTTTTCTGTTTCTGTACGTATATTACTTATTTCGCCTTCTTCAGCCAATGGATTAAATAGCCACTTAGCACCAATCTTTTTTACAAGAGCCGTAAGAGTTGACGACTTTACTCCACTATCTTTTTTTAGTATTCGAAATACTTCTTTCCCTGTTCCAACATATATTTTCCCCTTATATTCTACTTCTACTGGGATGTTAGATGTTCCTTGACTACGCGACCCCTTAGCTTTTTCTCTCTTGGCAGCGGCAATGGCTTGTTTTTTCTCTTCTTCTGTTAATCGCCTCACCGTATTTCTCAAATTTTCCATTTATTCCTCTCCTTCCTCATGTCGATTTGTATCTTATTTTTTCAAACTAAATATAGCTTTGAATGCTAACGGATTTAACTTGAAGGAATTAATAAATTCTTTACCAGTAAAACGTGATAATTTTGGTCTCTTTGATAAGGCAGAGGTCACCACGCAGAATACCGAGTGGGGGTCTATATGAGCCTGTTCAACTTCACGAGATGTAACAATAAATGATAACTCTGTACCTTTGATACCTTTTACTTCAACATGCTCCTCTCTTGTTCCTTTTGTGCAGAGTAAATCGTATCCTCTTTTCTCAAATTCCACAGACTGGACATTCCACCCCTGTTGTTTGTAATGTCTTATAACGAATTTAATAGCTGCTTTTTCTACCTTACGATTATCTTCGTGGTTCCGGTATCCTCCTCCAACATTCCTAATTTGACGTTCGATAAGATATGTAGACACTTGCTCTATTTCTTCATGGTTATAATCCAAATCTTCTAAAGTTATATTATCCTTTTCTATTTTATTTAGGTAATCGACGATCTTAGGAAGTTCCGAATCTAATATTTTCTTTGCCAAATCACGTTTGATTTTTACTGGAGGGGAAGATAATAGATTATGAAAAATATAAGAAATACACTTATGTCCATGAACATGTTGTGAATTAGCCGCTTTCTTGAGCCAGAATAATTCTTTAGTTCGTGGATTTTCATATAAATGAGCAAAAACAATGTCACAATTCTTTGTTTTGCTTGGATCTTTTTTCTGTGGGATTTTAATGTCTTTCTTCGGGTTATGATGTATGTGGACTCTATTAGCATAGTTACCTGCACTTTTCCGAAAATTGCCATCCTTTTTATTCAAGGCAGACAAAAATTTTTCTATTGTATTACCCATAATACCTCCTTTTGCGAATATTATATATCTACTTTTTCCCTCACCCTCCCAATTCCGTAATCTCGATATATTCCTTTCTCAGTGGCAGGAGTTTTTGTTTGTTGTTGGTGCTGTCGTGGACGAGTTCCTTCAGCTTGTGGTCTATCAATCTTATGTCATTAAATAGACAACGGTATATGTTGTATCTCTTCTCCCAGGTGCGTTTGTGAGCAGATATCTCAGAACGGAGTTCTTTGCCGAGTTCAAAAAGCTGGTTAGCAATATCATTCACTTTGTTATTATACTCACTGCTTGAGAGATACTCATAGACCCTCTGGACTGCCTTCTCCTTTGCCTCATTGCTCATCTTCAACAGGGCTATCCTCACCAGGCTGGCCCTGAGGATATAGGTTATGGGCTCAAGGCTTATGGGACTGATTACAAACACCGTCTTTTCAACAAAGTAGAACTGTCTCTTCGATGGAAAGGCGTTTGTTACAAGAATGGCAAAATCGGCCTGTCGTTTATTGCGTGCCTCTCTGGCCTGATCGATATGTCTGCTGTTGAATGTCTTCACCTTCTTACATTCATAAACTATTTTGCCAACCTCCCTGCCCTGATCTATAACGATCTGAATTATATCACCTTTCTTGCCTGGATGCTCAAACCTGTCTTCAGGATATAGTTCCTTGAGTTTTGAGAGGAGATTGTCTTCTTCAAGCAGTCCCTCTATCTGTGGGGTAATGCCCTGTTCAAGCTGTTTCCTCAGTCTCTTGATCTCCTCATTGGCCTGCTCATACTTTCTGGCAGAGATGCGCAGGCTCCTCTCAAGCTGTTGCATCCTGTTCTTTGCCTTCCTGAGCTCTTCTTCCTGCTTCTTGATCTGTTTCTTCTGCTCTTCTATGCCACGGGCAATGCCTTTCTGGATCTCTTTCTTCATGCGGAGTTCAAAGGATTTTTCCATCCTGGCCCTCTGCTTATGCATCTCCTCTGTAAATTTCTTTCTCTGCTCCTGTAAGAGCCTGTCCCTCTCTTTTATGAGCTGGGTCTTCTGCCTTTGAAATTCGTCGGTCAGTTTCTTTACCTGCTGTTTATACGCCTTCTCCTGTGCCTTGAGCCTCTTTCTCTCTTCTTCAAGCCTCTTCTGGTTCTCCCTGAGTTTCTTCTGCTCTGCCTCAAGGTGTTTTATATGCTCCTGTTTTTCCTTCCAGAGGCCCAGGGCCCTGTCATACTCTGCACGTGTCAGTGGTTTTCCACAGACCGGACACTTTAGTCTCTCTCCCATAAGTCCTCCTTTTTAAGGGTTATATGTTTTTAATGGCTCTTTTGAGTTCTGCCCTCATTATCCTCTTTAGCTCCTCAGGGGCTATCACTTTAACATGGGGTAACCATTGATAAATCCATGGCTTTATACCTGCTAAGCCATTGACCCTGAATCTCATCTCAACTCCCCCGTCCTCTAATTCCTTTAACTTCTGGCTACGATGCCACTTCTTTCTGCTGACAAAGGGTTTGATAGGGGCATCAAATCTTAGGATTACTTCTACCGGTTTGCCACCTACCACAGGGCCAAAGGCCCCTGAGATGTCTTCATCAGGTGATATCTTCTCGGGTACAAAATGTTTGTTCAGTGGCCTTACGGATATCACCCTGTCGAGGGCAAAGGTCCGGAGCTCTTTTCTTAAATGGCAATATCCTCTCAGATACCATATGTCATTGTCGAAGAAAAGATAGTATGGTTCGACCTTTCTCACAGATTCTCTGTCAGAATAGGCACTTTTATAGGTGAGTTCTATCACCCTGAAGTTTTTGATTGCACCGGTTATCTCTTCAATCATGCCTTTTATTGCCTCTGGCTGTTCAGGCCCTTTCAATAAAAACTGCTCCTGGAGTTTTGCATCCTTCATGGAGAGTTTCTTCTCTATGTCTGAGAGTCGTTTCTCAAAACCTGGGCCAAGGCTCTTCATCAGTTTCTTCGAGAGGGCAAAGGCAAGGCTCTCCTCAAGGGTAAGGTCGGGTTTGCTCAGGGTATAGCCTTCTTCAAAACAGTAGGTCTCTCTTTTCCTGTCATATTTGATGGGGAATCCGCCGATCTGGAGGGTATTGAGATACCGATGAACAGTCCTCTCACTGACTTCAAGCTCCTCCATGAGGGATCTGACAGTGACCTTCTCTTTGTTCTCAAGCTTGTTGAGGATTATCATGAGGGAGTCAAACTTGTATGACATTATCCCATACCACCCTTTTAGGGTATTATATTATACCCTCACTGCCACCAGTGTGGCAGTTTGAATCAGCATAATTGGCCCGGGATTATCTCTTCAAACCAGGGAAGATTTAGGTGGGGGTTATCAGTACGAAGGAATTTTAAAGATTTTTTGGTAGTTATCTCTTCTTCTAATGTCCCGTTTCTGGATTAATTCGATCAGCCCTCACACTCCACAATAGGATTTGTCAATTGAGACAGGGCGAATGTGAATCGGTATTCACGGCATATTTATATTTATCTCATATGTGCCCACAGATACCCTGTCTGCTATCCCTGCCTTCCAGAGGAGGTCAAGGGTCTTTGCCCTTGAAGGCTTTGGGACCATGAGGATCAGTTTGACACCAAGGCCTGAGAGCTCCTTCCATTCCTCGGCCTTTTGAGGGGTTATACTCTCCTCTGTCTCGACCTCCATGACTGCAAGGACGAGCCCATGGTTGCCGAGGATGAGGTCAGGATAGTGCCCCTTAAACTCGTTCTTCTGTTCTCCTCCGTGGTTGACCCTGATATCCCTGTAATCTCTTGATAGACGATGTTTGAGGTGTGAGACCATCCAGTCATGAATGAGTCTTTCATGTTGCATCTTAAATCTCCTTTTTGTATGTGATGTTAATAATAAAGTCAGGCGCTGAGCCTGCACTTATATCCTCTGTGATCGAAAACTCGATGGTATCCTCTGCCCTGTAATACCTGCCGCCGAATGCAAGAAGGCATGCACATGTATCAACGGCCTCAAGGCCTGTTTCGGGATAGATTGAGGGGTGTCCTTCGAGCTGGACAAGGAGGCCCAGTCTCCTGTTTACCATCCCCTCAACGGCAATGCCGGCATAGAGGAAATCTCTGAGGGTCAGCCTTTCTGATGTCCTGAGGTCGCCTGTATGCACGGCGCCGATATTAATGTAGGTCATGATCCTCCCTGATATTGCCTTGTCTATCAGTAAGGCGATGTCTGTATCAAGCCCTCCGTTACCAAACCCCTTGTCGGCATCTCCTGTAGGAAGCTCCACACCGCCCCTGACCCCTATGTTTAATCCATCACCTGAATATAATAACCTCTTGACTCCAACCCTTATGTCTCCGAGCCCGATCCCCTCTTCTCCCTTTATGATCCTTATCCCCTCCCTTTTTATCTCATAGAGAAAGCTGTTTAATGGCCTGTTCGGTCTTCCATAGTCGTTAAAACCGAATGTGCTGTGATAGAGATCAAGAAAGCCGTCCATGAATCCATCGCTGAGGATTAATAACGGCACATCAATGTTTAACTCCATCCCGTTAACGACCTTTTTAAGCCTCATGTTGAGTTCTGTTGTCTCCATGTCCAGGTTGATTACCCAGTCCTGTGAGGCCTGCACTATATATGTGCTTGAGTGGGAGAGGCTCAATGAGAGCGAGTCCTCGACCCCTGCCTTCTCGATATAGGGCTGGTCAGCATGGAGGAATATGGGGAGTTGATTTCTCACCTGCAGGGGGCCATCAAAGGATTGGGCGTTTGTGAAGGGGAGGACAAGCAATAACATCGTCAGTATCGTCTTCTTCATGACAATAAAAATTTTAACAAAAGGGGGAAGATTGATAAAGGAAAAAGTATATAATATATCCATGCCTTGGGTTATGTGGATAACGGGTCTGCCAGGCAGTGGCAAGAGCACCATAGCATACAGGTTGAGGGATGGGTTTGAGGATGTGGTTGTGCTGAATATGGATGAGCTGAGGAGTATTGTGACGCCCGATCCTTCTTACTCGGATACAGAGAGGGAGTATGTTTATAGAAGTATTGTCTATACCGCCAAGAAACTCTATGAGGCAGGACATAATGTGGTTATTGATGCCACAGGAAACAGGAGAAGGTGGAGGGAGCTTGCAAGATCGGTTATCCCTGAGTTCTTTGAGGTCTATCTGGAGTGTCCTATTGAGACATGCATTAAACGAGAAGGGCAGAGGATGGAGACACATGGTGCACCGAAGGATATATATAAAAAGGCCGAGAGGGGATGGCCTGTCCCTGGCAGGACCGTGCCATACGAGGAGCCGGTAGAACCGGAGTTAATTATTCATACAGACAGGGAGACCCCTGAGGAGGCGGTTGAGAGGATTAAGAGGATGATCAGTGATAGAGGAGTTTGAGGTTGTGTATCTCATCATATATGTTAGAGACTTCCTTGAACTGATAGTCTCTGTAGGTCTTTATTGAGTATTCACCATCCTTTGTGGTTATGATGACGGCGCCGTCTCTGTCTGTCCTGTAGAGTCTTACACCTCTCCGAAGGTATCTCTCGATCGCCTCCCTGTGGGGATGGTTGAATGTGTTCCCCTCTCCGACACTTATAATCGCCACATCGGGGTCAACAGAGGCAATAAACCCTGGTGTGCTTGAGATCTTCCCGCCATGATGGGGGACCTTGATTATATCACTCCTTAACCACCTGCCAAGGTGCAGGATGTCCCTCTCTGCCTCTGACTCTATGTCCCCTGGGAAGAGCATGGAGAAGTCCCCTGCCTGTATCTTTAATACAAGGGAATCGTTGTTTTCATCTGAGAAGCCTCCCCTTTCTGAGTCTGCATAAAAGCCATCGTATGGGTGAAGGATGATGATCATGTAGTCTCCTGTTGAGAATGAGTCTCCTCTCCTCAGTATCCTGTATGGTATGCTCTTTTCGACGAGCTTCTCAAAGAAGGGCAATGCATCCTCCACAAACCTTCCGTTGAGCCATACCTCTCCTACGTCGAGATTATCGAGTATATAGAGGAGGCCCCCATAATGGTCATAATGGGGATGGCTCAGGACAAGGATGTCGATCTCTCCTATGCCCCTTGACCAGAGGTAAGGTGCAACCACCCTCCTCCCTGCATCACTCCCCTGTGGACCACCATCTATGAGCATCACCCTGCCGTCAGGCAGTTCAATAACCGACGAGTCTCCCTGACCTACATCAAGGATGGTGATCCTCATTTCATGACCATGGATGTGTGGTCTTATGAGGAAGAGGAATATCACCATACCCAATGGAAGAAACCTCAACCTGTGGTTATGCATGACTATTAAGATGATAGAGAGGTAATAGAGCACTATTAGAAGGTGGGAGGGATTGTGCAGGTGCACCCCTGCAAACGGTATATCTGCGAAGAGCCCCACAAGCTTGATCGTAAATCCTGTGATGGAGTCTATCAGATGATTGAACGGTAATGAGCTTAGGCCAAGGATGAGTGCTGTGAAACATGATACAAAACCAAGCGGGAGGATCACAAAGCATACGATCGGAGTGATCAGGAGGTTTGTGACAGGCGATATAATCGGGAACTGTTTGAAGTAGAGGATTATAAATGGTGCTGTGCCAAGCACGGCCGAGAGGGTTATGAGGGAGGCGGTCTTTAGATACCTGATGATCCCCTCTCTCCTGGTCTCTGCCTCCTCACGCACGGGTGCCATCCTCTCCAGCACAAGCCCTATGGAGAGCACAGCAAGGAAGGAGAGCAGAAAGGATATCTCAAAGAGGGCAGAGGGGTTCCAGAGCAGGATGATGAACGCTGCGATGGACAGGGAGTTGAGCCACTGATCCCTCCTACCCATGAACAGGGCGGTCATGTAAATCGAGATCATGATGAGTGAGCGTATGGTCGGTATACTTGCGCCTGAGATGCCTGCATAGAGCAGGAGGACGGGCATGGTCAATAATATGGATATCTGAGAGGGTGTTACATACAGGGTCAGTCTATTGAGTATCCTCAGGGGAAACAGTCTTATGATCATCCTCACCACCTTAAAGAGTAGAAAGGCAAGGAGACCGAAGTGTGTTCCGGAGATACTGAGCAGATGGGCAAGGCCTGTCCTGCTGAAGTCGTCCCTCACCCCCTTATCTATCCCCCTCTTTAGGCCAGGTATTATGGCCTTGATGAGCGATGCGCTCCGGGGGGAGAGGCTCCTGTCTATTATCCAGCCAAGCCTCTGTCTCTCATTGTTAATAGCGTTCCTCAGCCCTCCTGCTGAACCTGTTATCCTGAGGAATGACACACTTCCTGATGCCAGGATTCCACGCCTCCTCGGGTCATAGGTATATACCCCTGGGTTTTTGAAGATCAACGGCCTTTTGAGCCTCACGAATGCAGTGATGATGTCTCCGCTTTCCGGTATACGGTTCATCTCCTGTGCATCCGCAAAGAGCATGACCCTTCCATCGAGCCTCATGCCATTTATAGAGACCCGATCCACTGTAAGGCTTAATGTTCCATCCTTTATCTCAGGGACGTCATTGATCATGCCTGTCAGTGAAGACCCTCTATCTGGAAGATCCGTCTCGGGATATGGTTCTGATCTCAGCCATGTGTATATAAACCCGAAGGCAAGAAAGGCCATTATAATCAATGCCCTCTTCCTGTTGATCCTGTAGATGAGCAGGAACGAGATGGCAGCGAGTGTGAGGATTGAAAGGGGAAACAGGGGGAGGAATCTATGTATGGCTATACCACATATGAAGGATAGGGTTACCGCTAACACTAACCCCCTATCTTTGACATGGGCCTCAGCTTTGGAAATGGTGCCCCATCCCTGCAGCCTATGTTGTGTTCCTCTGGCTTGACCTCGATGGACAGCCTGATGAGCCTCTCTATCTCCCTGTCAGGCACACCACTCCTCATGGGTGTCTTTAGGTCTATCTCTGTCTCGGCAAACAGACAAGGCCTCAGCTTTCCATCTGCTGTGAGGCGGAGGCGATTACACTCTCTGCAAAACTTGTGGCTCACTGCATTGATGAAACCGACCACACCTGGTGCACCATCAAACCTGAAGTATCTTGCAGGCCCTGACCTCCTGAGCTTGACAGGTGTCAGCCTTCCTATCCTTCCAACGATGGATTTTATCTCGTCAACAGGCACGTACTTTTCAGGGCTCCATAACTCCCCTGAGCCTGCAGGCATGAACTCTATGAAACGGATCTGATAGGGCTTCTGGAGCGTGATCCTTGCAAATTCCTCTATCTCATCATCATTGTATCCCCTTATGGGAACCATGTTTATCCTTACAGGTCTCAGACCGGCCTCATGTGCCTTTTCAATGCCCCTCAAGACCTGCTCAAGTGAACCACCCCTTGTGATCTCCCTGTATCTGTCAGGCCTGAGTGAGTCGAGGCTTACATTCACCCTGTCGAGGCCCGCACTGACGAGCTCCTCTGCGTATCTCTCAAGTAGCACACCGTTTGTGGTGAGGCTTAGGTTTTCTATGCCATCTATGGATTTGAGCGAGGCGACGAGGAAGGCGATGTTCTTCCTCGCAAGGGGTTCACCACCTGTAAGCCTCACCTTCCTGATCCCTATGGGGGCAGCGATCCTGACGATCCTTGTTATCTCTTCATAGGTGAGTATCTCTTTATGGAGTATGGGTTTTACACCTTCGGAGGGCATACAATAGAAGCACCTGAGGTTGCATCTGTCAGTCACAGATATGCGGAGATAGTCGATCTCTCTTCCCCTGGGGTCATGCATGCTCAGTGTTCCTTGAGCTTCTTCCTTGCGATCCTTGCCTGCTCTGAATCGGGGAACTTCTCGATCAACCTCTCCAGGATGAGCCTGCCCGTCTTTCTGTCCTTTAATGCATAGAAGGCAAGCCCCTGCTTGAGCATGGCACCAGGGACCTTCTCACTGTCAGGGTTCTTCCTGAACAGCTCCTCATATGCGAGTATGGCGTCCTCATATTTGCCTTCTTTATAGTAGGTCTCACCGATCCAGAACCTGGCGTTGTCAGCATATTCACTGTCAGGGTATTCCCTGAGGAGGGTGTTGAACATCCTTCTTGCCTCGTCCATCTTCCCTGCCTTGAATGTCTCATATGCTGACATATACAGTCCTTTATCATCGGTTTTCTTTTCCGTCTTTGCCTCCTGAGGTCTTTCGGCCTCTTCAGGGGTCTTGGGAGGGGTTAACTGATCGAGCCTCTTCTTCATATCCGCAATGGAGAGCTTGATCTTGGCCAGTTCGTTCTGTATGGCCTCGTCCCTCTTGTTCAGCATCCTCTGTGAATGGCTCAGCTCTTCAAGCCTACCTGTTATCCTCTGTAGCTCGGTGGTGAGGGACTGGGTCTTGAAGAGCAGGTCTGATACGGACTTTGCCGTCGCCTTCTGTGAATCCTGTATCTGCTTGATGTCCTGGCCCTCGGGCAGTCGGGCCTCAAGGGCACTCACCCTCTTTTCAAGGGCGTTCAGATCGGTCCTCAGGTTATTGAGCATCCACTGGAGTTTACCCACATCATCTGATGTGGCGATGCCAAGGCCTGAGGAGGCGCATCTATAGAGGATGAGGATCAGCAGGAATGGCACAGGGCTCAGCCATGTATGACCCTTGAACCTATACATAGGAGACAACGGCTACTCCGTCACCACAAAGTGTGCCCTTCTGTTCAGCTGCCAGCAGGCTTCATTATGTTCGGTGCACTGAGGCCTCTCCTCACCATATGTGACAATGGTGATCCTTGATGGAGAGACGCCAAGGGAGATGAGGTAGTCTCTTGTTGCCTTTGCCCTCTTCTCGCCCAGTGCGAGGTTGTATTCGTTTGTCCCCCTCTCGTCACAGTGCCCCTCTATGATGATGTTTGTATCCGTATTCTTATTCATCCATGTGGCTATCTCATCAAGCACAGGCCTTGCGTCAGCCCTTATGTCATACCTGTCGAAATCAAAGTATATATCTTTGAAGACGTCCTCCCTTCCAGCCATACCTGCCTCGATGATCTCCTCCTCGCCAACCTTGCCCTCCTTGGTGGCATAGAGCCCCTCCTCCACCACTTCCTTCTCAGGCGCTCCTGCCCCCTTGGTCACTGCCTCTTCCTTGGCAGGGGTCTCAGCGGTTCCCTTCACATACTTTTTGGCACAGCCAAATGCCAGAAAGACCATCATGATGATAAGAAGCTTCTTCATCCCTTACCTCCTTATATAATTATTGTTCCTTATTCTCACTCCTTATAGGGCGACCATTCGGGTGATCTTGCCACTACGCCATCTGGAGAGATCCTCCTCTGTCCTTCACCATTGATGCGCATCACATATACTCCCCATCTGCCCTCTCTGTCCGAATCGAATGCTATGAAGAGGCCATCAGGTGAAAAACTCGGCTCCTCATTATTCCCTGTGTCAGTGAGCTGTCTTAATTCTGTCCCATCTGATTTTACCACGAATATCTGATTTTTGCCATTTACCCTTCCTGTGTATGCAATCCATTCGCCATCCGGTGACCATGCTGGGGATGTGTTGTAGTTGCCATTGAATGTGATCCTGTTCAGCTCCCTGCTCTGTATGTCCATAACATATATCTGTGGTGTCCCCCCCCTGTCTGATACAAAGGCAATCTTTGTGCCGTCAGGCGAAAGGACAGGGGAGACATCTATGCCATAGGAGTGCGTCAATTTGCGATAGCCCTTTGTCCTGATATCCATTATATATATCTCAGGACTGCCGTCCTTTGATGAGGAGAATACAACCTGACCATTCCTGGAGATGTTACCGACAAGGTTGAGCCCCTTTGATTGAAAGAGCAGGTCTTTCTTGTATCTTTCGAGATCAACCAGGTATATCCTCCACCTCCTCCCCCTTTCCGATGAATAAACGATGTATCTCCCATCCATTGACCAGTGATGGCTGGATATCAACCCCCCTGAGATGAGAGGTCTTGGATTATGCCCATCCCAGTCCATGAGGTATATCTCCCTTTTACCCCGGGATATCTGTATATATGCAATCCTCGTCCTGAACGCACCCTTCCTCCCTGTGACAACCTCAAATATGTCATTTGAGATGCTGTGTGCAAGGGCACGGATTATCCTTGGTGATGCCTCATACCTCTTTTTAAGAAGGCCCCTTCCCTCTATCATGTCCGTCACATTCACAATGGATTCGAGCCTCTCCGAGGCCTTCACCTCTATCTCCACCCTTATCTCGGCCCCTGGGATGTCAGGAGGGACATCGGAGAAGAGGCCTGTATAATAAAGGTCATCCTTCACTATGCCCTGGACTACCTCGGCCTCCCTCGGCCCCCTGGCTATTATGGATATGGGCAGTCTTCTCAGGCCTGGTGATGTTATATCGAGATAGACCTTTGCGTCAGAGGTAGAGGTAAGAAAGAGGAGGACAAGACACAGGATCCAGGAGACCGGCCATAAAGGTGTGACCCTCCCTCTGTGACACAGGAAGCGTTTTCTGTCCTCTGACCTCACAGCCGAAACCTCACACCGATCTCCGTCTCTATGCCGAATGGTGGTGGAGGGAGCGGATTTGCCTTTGATATCGCCCTCAGCGCTGACTGATCAAACTGGAGGTTGCCTGATGACTTCTCTATCTCCTGTGAGACTATGTTCCCTCTGCCATCGATCCTTATGGAGATGATCACCTCAAGGTCAAGGGAGCCGATCTCAGGAGGCCAGGCCCACTGGTCACTGATCATCTCTATCACCCTCCCGTAGTAGGAGTCAGCATCCACCCCTTTGGCTTCACCGGCCGTCCCATCTTCTACGGCAGATGCAGAACCTACACTCTCCCTTATGATCTCCACCTCCTCCCTCTTCATCCTGTGCCTCTCTATCTCCTTTATCGCACGCAGCCTCTCTATCTCCTTTGCGATGATCTCTTCGGCCTTTAATGCCGTCTTCGATTCTTTAACAGCATGGGTCTTTATAGTCTTCTTCGGGATAACCCTCTTTCTGCGGAACCTGCTCTTTGGTGGTGGTATCCTCTTCCTTGGTATGGCCCTCCTCGTCCTGCTCAGGCCCTGTCCGCCCTGCCTGGCGAGTTCCATGGGGCTTACGATCCTGACATAGTAATGCCTGAATTCCCTGTCCCCTGTCCTGAGTGGGATGATGGTAAAGAGGATGATAAACAGGTGTAATAATGATGAGAGGAATACAGACCTTTGAAGGGTTGGTTCTTTATCGATTCCTGTTGATAGCCTCATTTAAGGCGCGTCTTGGGCTCTGTCACCATCCCCAGCCTCTCAACCCCTGCCTCTTTCAGCTCTCCCATGACCTCAACAACAACGCCATACGGCACATCTCTGTCAGCCTTGAGGAAGACCTCCTTCTCCTTCCTGCCCGAAAGTAGCGTCTTTAAAGAGTCGATTGTCACAACAGAACGATTCAGGAATATCCTGCCATCCTTCTTTATGGTTATCACTATCCTCTCGGCAGGTGATAGGGCCTGACCTGTCGCCTGTGGAAGGTTTACATCAACACCCTGCTGAAGTAGTGGCGCTGTTGCCATGAATATGACGAGCAACACCAGCATCACATCAACAAAGGGCGTGACATTGATCTCAGAAAGCGCCTGTCTTCGCCTCTCCATACCTCCTCACAAGGTGCTCTATTAATTCCTGGGAGAAATCCTCCATCATTATGACATTCCTGCGAACCCTGCTGAGGTAATAATTATAGGCGATAACAGCAGGCACGGCAGCAGCCAGACCCGCAGCGGTCGCTATCAGCGCCTCTGCAATACCAGGGGCAACAACAGCAAGGGACGCAGAACCCATCCTTCCGATACCTATGAAGGAGTCCATGATCCCCCACACGGTGCCAAAGAGGCCTATAAATGGTGTGGTTGAGCCTGTTGTTGCAAGGAAGGTGAGATATCTTTCAAGCCTCGCCGTCTCTGTTGCCTCGACCCTTTTCAGTGACCTCTTGATGGCCTCCCTGTCCACATCCTCTGAGGGATAAACAGCCCTGAACAGGTTTGCAAGTGGGGTGAGTCTGAGCGAACGGGTGGTCTGGTAGAGCGTCTCCATATCCTTGCTCTTCAGGAATGCGCTCTGGAATTCGTCCGACTCCCTCTCCACCCTTTTAAAAAGCTTGTATTTATAAAGGATGATGGCCCATGAGAATATCGAGAAGAAGAGGAGTATCAGGAGCACAAGCTTCACCACCAGTCCTGCCCTGAGGACAAGGGATATGATAGAGATCTCGCCGGCCATGGTCTTATATTAAAGTGAAAAGAGGCAAAAAGTCAAAAGAAGTATCTCTTTCCGGTTAGGACATAGTATCCACTGTGAGAATAATAAACCATGGAAGAGGAGGAATATCAGACCCTTCGTCCCCAGGGATAAAGAAGAAGCCTCT
>Ga0180893_157_pt1 | contig 67122 bp, 66 predicted proteins | sample Deesub1362A_J573_FD_124286 | JGI IMG/M metagenome (GOLD analysis project Ga0180893, IMG submission 124286) | Nitrospirae bacterium JdFR-81 | reverse complement strand
AATCAGTCTTATTGACTTGCTTTCTTGTAGACACTACAATATCTCCAAGGCGAGAGAACCTGACTTACAACACTCTCTATTTTAAGCGGACAGTAGTGATTAAAAATACTTAAAGGCCATGGGAGAGGGTGAGAGGAGGAGGTTTGTCGTTACCCTATTGAGGCCACCTGCGGTGGCCCCGAAGTGGAGTCTCTCCAGTGGTATCCTCACCCCACCTATAGGTCTGGCCTACATCGCCGCCTGCCTCCGAAGGGAAGGTTATAGGGTCTGTATTATAGATCCGATTGGTGAGGCCCCTTTTGAGGTTAACAACATAGAGGGGCATGTTGCGGTTAGCTATGGCTGGAGTATTGAGAGGATCGTGTCTGCCATCCCCAGGGAAAGCCGATATATAGGTGTCTCGTGCATGTTTTCACATGAATGGCCCATCACGAGACAGATGATCTACATGATAAGGTCTGCCTTCCCTGAGGCTGTGATTATCGGGGGTGGTGAGCATATAACCGCAATACCTGAATTCTCCCTTGTTGATTGTAGGGCGATAGACTATGCTGTGCTTGGTGAAGGGGAGGAGACCATTGTTGAACTGATTGACAGAATCGAAAACGGTGACGATGTAGCCTCTGTAGATGGCATCATGTTCTTAAGGAATGGTGTGCCGACCCCTACAAGACCCCGTAGAAGGATTCATGATCTTGACTCGCTCCCCTGGCCTGCGTGGGATCTGCTGCCTATTGAGAACTATCTGAAGAACAACCTGAGCTTTGGTGTAAGTGAGGGACCTACTTTGCCAATAGTCGCTACAAGGGGCTGTCCCTACAGGTGCACCTTCTGCTCGGGTTCCAGTATGTGGGGTAACAGGTGGTATGCCCGTAGCCCGGGGAATGTGGTGGATGAGATCGAGACATATGTCAATCTATACAATGTGGAGAACTTCGATTTTTATGACCTGACCCCTATCTTTAACAGGAGGTGGATCGTTGACCTCTGCAGGGAGCTCATAAGACGAAGACTGGATATATCCTGGCAGATACCTGCAGGAACGCGCTCGGAGATAATCGATGAGGAGGTGGCCTCCCTGATGGCCAGGGCAGGGCACAGAAACCTGGTTTATGCCCCGGAGAGCGGTTCTGAAAGGACCTTAAAGCTCATCAACAAGAGGGTGCACCTGCCTGCCATGCTGGATTCAATGCGTGCCGCTGTCCGTGCAGGCCTATCCATAAAGTTGAATATGGTCTTCGGTTTCCCGCAGGACAGCACGGGAGATATCCTCCGTTCGTATAAATTCCTTGCAAGGGCAGCATGGATAGGGGTTGATGATGTAACGATTTCTACTTTTATACCTTACCCAGGGAGTGAGCTCTTCAGGGAGCTCAGGCAGAAAGGGAGGATCAGAAGACTGGACGATGAGTATTTCTATTCCCTCCTTGTGATGGGCGATGTACGCTCGTGTGCATCCTTCTCGGAGAGGATCGGCAGAAAAAGGCTGTTATTTTATAGACTCTTTGGCATGGCCTGCTTCTACCTCCTCAGCTTCCTCCTGAGGCCAAAGAGGCCTTTTCAGACCCTATGGCACCTCTACAAAGGCAGACACACCACCCGCATTGAGAAGGCCATGAGCACCTATATAGGGAAGCTCCGCCTTTATAATCGGCCCTGATTGCAAAAACGCAAAAGATTTGCAATTCTGCAAAAACCCTGGCCTCACTTTCCCTTAAAAATCAGGCAATTATGAAAGGCATGGTTTATGCTTCCTCAGAGGTGACGGCAGGGCCGGAGGTCTAAGCGTTGTGAGGGAGGGGTGAGATGAAGTTTATTGTTAGCAGAAAGAGGATGTCTGTAACAGGGGATAAAAAGGTCTGTGATGAGGCGAGGCAGGAGGACCTGACACCCCTGGACTACAGGACGGTAAAGAGTCTTGAAGAGGCAAAGAAGAAGGTCTGGTATAAGGACTGGCTCAAGGGGGGTGTAAACCACAGGGAGGAAGACGGGATGGTGGTCTGTGACAAGAAGGAGAAGTCAAGGCAGTGGGTGGTTGAGATCAACTCGCTTGAGGAACTGCTTGAGTTCCAGGACAAGTATGGCGCAATCATGATCACAAACAGCATCCCTTATAAAGAGGTCAAAAAGGAGATAACCATTCTTTGATACAGGAGGACGGATATGGCTGACGAGATAAGGACCTCAAAGATATCGGCGATAGGTGGCCTTGCAAGGTCGTTCAACTCGGCATTGTTCTCTGACATATACTCAACACTCATCGGCTTTCTTTCAGGGACAAGGTCGTTTTACATCATCCTGTCACTCGGTGTCCTGACCGTATTTGTGGCATCCATCAGTGGCCTTGATGCCATGCGGATTGGATACAGGCATGCATACAATATCACCAGAGAGATCCCCTGGGGGATCATCATCTCAACCTATATCTTCTTTGTGGTGACCTCAACAGGCCTCTGCATAGTATCCTCAATCGGGCATGTCTTCGGTATCAAGGACTTTATGCCCATTGTAAACAGGGCTGTCTTCCTTGCCGTGGTCACAATATTTGCAGGCTTCAGTGTCATCTTCTTTGATATAGAGAACCCCTTCAGGATGGCGATCTACAACGCCCTCTCTCCAAACCTGCGATCGAATCTCTGGTGGATGGGCACGCTCTATGGGGCGTATATGTTCTTCATGGCCATCGAGTTCATCCTCCTCCTGCTGAAGAACCACAGATTCGCTACCTACGCCGGACTTGCTGGGCTGATCTCAGGGGTTGCAGCCCATAGCAACCTGGGTGCCATATTCGGGATGCTCCATAGCCGTGAGTTCTGGTACGGGCCCTATATGCCCATCTACTTCATAGCATCTGCTGTCATGTCCGGTGGCGCTGCCATCATATTCTTCACATGGATCGGATACAAGGTGAATAATGAGAAGATGGATGCCCCTATGGAGAGGGCGATAGAGGTGGTCTCGAAACTGACGGCCTTTATGATTGCGGTGATCCTGTTTTTTACGGCATGGAAGGTGGTCACAGGCCTTGTAGGTTCTCCACCAAAGAGGGAGGTTATAAAGGCCATGCTCGTTGGCCCGTATGCAGCCAATTTCTGGGGCTTCGAGATAATCATCGGGATGATACTCCCGTTTGCCATCCTGCTTGGCACAGGATTCAGGAATGTCAATATGAGCTTCCTCGCATCTGTGCTGATGATCATAGGTATATTCTTTATGCGATATGACCTTGTGGTAGAGGGCCAGATCGTGCCTGTATTCCACGAACTGGGTGTCAATGAGTACAGGGGGTTGCTACATTACCTGCCCTCCCTGCATGAGATAATGATCATCACAGGTGGTATGGGCATTGTGGCATCGGCGTTCCTGATTGGGGAGAGGGTCTTTAACGGGCATAAAAGTGAAGGCCATTAAACTTACACATGGAGGGGTGGATTATGAGACTGGATCTTGATGGACTCAAAAAGGATCCTCCTGAGAGCATACCTGCCATCGAGAGAAGGCAGTTTTTGAAGATGGGATTGGTGGTCACAGGGGTCTTTGCAGGAGGAACCGTGCTTTCTCTGATCTCAAACATCCAGAGGGTCTTTGCCTCTCCTGAGGAGTTCAAGGAGAAATACCCCTATACGCCACACTACAGCATGGTCATACGACAGAATCGGTGTATCGACTGTGAGAGGTGTCTGGAGGCCTGTAGAAGGACCAACCATGTGCCTCCCTATGGATATCGAACCGCCATACTCGAAAGGACCATCCCTGATGCGATTGGACAGAAGAGGGAGTTCATCCCCGTGCTCTGCATGCAGTGCAACAACCCGCCCTGTGTAAGGGCGTGCCCCACAAGGGCGAGTTACAAGCACAGGGGGAACGGGATCATCATGATCGACTCAAAGAAGTGTGTGGGGTGTAAGGCCTGCATGGTTGCCTGTCCGTATAATGCAAGATACTTTAATGAAGAGAAGCGTGCCATCGATAAATGTAACTTCTGCTTTGACACGCGCCTCTCAAAGGGCGAGAGACTGACAGCCTGTGCAGCAGCCTGTCCAACAGGTGCGAGGACATTCGGTGACCTCTCTGATCCCTCAAGCGATGTTTATCGGATGGTGCATCAGATTGAAAGGCCTGTATGGGTCCTCAGGGCAGAGGTGGGCACAAGGCCCAATGTCTTTTATATGAAGGCATGATGAGCAAGGCGGAAAGAGGTGGGATTATGAAGAGGATATATGTTCTCTATCTCTTTATGGCCGTGGTCGTCTTATCGCTTAACCCTGACACCATATCTGCATCAGGCGAGGCCTTCCATGGAGGCGACATACTCTATACCCGACCACTCAAGGCTGTGCTCTTCAGCCACAGGGCTCATGTGGAGGAGATAGGGCTCAGCTGTGAGGCATGTCATGATGGGATATTTGAGATGTCGGCCTTATCCGTGCAGGAGAAGGGAGACTTCACCATGGAGTCCCTTTATGAGGGCAGATACTGTGGAGCATGTCACAACGGCTCTATGGCATTCTCCTCAGATAGCCAGTGCGCCCGATGCCACATAGGGGTTAAGGGGTATAAGAGGCTGTCCCAGCCAGGGGCTGTGGGAGAAGGTCACAGGGGGGACTGAGATGGGACAGCATCTGTGTTTGTGCCAGGGAGGAGATGAAGGGGCCTCTTTTATTATATAATTTCACTGATCATGAAAAGCAGGATACTGATCCTATCAATCTTCATCCTCCTCGTCTCTTTCCTCATAACCCTCAACGTCATCTTCCACGAAAGCCTCAGGGAGGAGCTGGCCGAGCAGTATAACAAGCAACAGCTCCTCATAGCAAAGACGGTTGCTGATTCGATCTACAGGACACTCGACCACATCAAGGAGGAAGGTGTCACCCTTGCAAAACTCCTTGCAAAGAGAGGACTTGCAAGGGAGGGCATCGGTGATTTCATCTCCACTGCCTTTGAAGAGGTCAACATAGAGATGAAGAACACCATCGTGCTGACGGATAGCGAAGGAAGGATTATCTACTCAACGGTAAGGGGACTGTCCCTGAGCGATGATGACAGGCAACTCCTGCAGAAGAGCAGGGGGCTCAAGGACGGCGAGGTGTATTTCACAGAGAGGATAAGGATGGAGAGGAGGCTGAAGATGACCACCCCCATTGTAAAGGAGGACCACCTTCTCGGCTTCCTGCTTGTGACCATTGACATAGATACAATCAACAGGAAGTTCCTCGCGCATATAAAGTCGGGCCAGAGGGGCTATGCATGGATGATCGACAGATCGGGCACCCTCATATACCACCCCACACAGCCTGAGATGATAGGCAATAACCTGTATAACGCAAGTGAAGAATGCTTTAAGTGTCACCAGTCCTTTGACCTCGAAAAGAGGGTCATCGAGGGTGATATCAGCTATGGCCGATACATCGCTCCCACCGGTGAGGACAAGATCCTTGCCTTCTCAAGGGTGGATATAGGGAACATCCGATGGATAGTCTGCGTCTCATCCCCATATACAGAGGTCATCTCCATAACGGGCAGGAGTATGAAGCTCTATTCAGCGCTCGTTGTGGCGATATTCACCACTGTCTTTGTGGGTGCCTCGATCCTGGTCCTGATAAACAAGAGGCGGATAAAGGCAGAGAGGGAGTCAAAGGAGGCCATACTCCTTGAGAAGAAGAAGTTAGATACAATAGTGAGTGCGATAGGCTCGGGTCTGATGCTGGTGGACAATAATAACAAGATACGATGGATCAACAAGACCCTCAAGGAATGGGTGGGGAATGTGGAGGGGCAGGATGCAGGCATCATATGCCCACAGGGGACAGGGAATCCCTCCAGTAGTGTTACACACGATCTGTATAAAGGGAGTATCGGCAGCAGAAGGGGCGTCTTCCAGATAACCACCGCACCTGTAAGGGGGATGGACAGAAAGGTGGTGGGCGTGCTGAAGCTGATCCAGGATGTGACAGAGATCAAGAAGCTTGAGGAGGGCATCCTCCGATCAGAAAGGCTCGCTGCACTCGGGAGGCTGGCAGCAGGGGTGGCCCATGAGATAGGCAATCCCCTCACCTCCATCTCCTCCTTTGTCCAGATCCTGAAGGAGAGGGCAGAGGATGAATTCACAAAGGACAGCCTCGAGACCATCCATCACCATATCCAGCGGATCTCTGAGATAGTCGGACAGATGTCCCGACTCTCGAAGCTCCCCGAGATGGACATCAAGGAATGTAATATAAATGATATCATAGATTCATCACTCGAGATTATCAAATATGACAGGAAGGTCAAGGGTATCAAGATAAAAAAGGAGCTTGCTGAAGGGCTTCCGCCTGTCCATGTTGACGAGGGCTATCTGAGTCAGGTCTTTATAAACCTGATATTAAACGCTGCTGATGCTATCGATGGGATGGGTACAATAACCATAAGGAGCATGAGGGAGAACAACTCGGTAACGGTGGAGTTTGCTGACACAGGTGTGGGCATCCCTGAGGAATACCTTGATAACATATTTGATCCGTTCTTTACCACAAAGGAGAAGGGGACCGGCCTCGGCCTTCCCATAAGTTATGAGATAATAAAGAGGTTCGGCGGTGAGATCAGGGTCAAGAGCCAGAAAGGCAGAGGGAGTGTCTTCTCTGTGATACTCCCGTTAAAGGAGGCATGACGATGGCAGGGATCCTTGTGGTTGATGATGAGAAGGATATAAGGAGGGCCCTGGAGTATGTGCTCTCAGGAGAGGGCTATGAAGTGGACACCGCATCCAGTGGGGTAGAGGCCATAAAGAAGTTGAAGGAGAAGGACTACGACCTCGTTATCACCGATCTGCGGATGGAGGGTGCTGATGGGTTTGAGGTCCTGAAGAAGGCAAAGGAGATAAACTCCTCCCTCCCTGTGATCATAATAACCGCTTATGGCACCATCGATTCTGCTGTTGAGACCATGAAACTGGGTGCCGCAGATTACATCGTCAAACCCTTTCTGCACGATGATATAAAGATTACGGTAAATCGTATCCTTGAACACAGGAAGCTCTCCCTTGAGAACCTGCGGTTAAAGCGGCAGCTCAGCCAGCAGTTTGGATGTAAGGAGATCATCGGTCTGTCCGAGTCCATCTCAAAGGTATTTGAGACCATAGAGAAGGTCGCACCGACAAAGGCGAATATACTGCTGACAGGCGAAAGTGGCACGGGTAAGGGGCTCATCGCAGAGACGATCCACTGCAACAGCCCACGAAGGGACAAGCCCTTTATGTCCATAAACTGTGCCGCCATACCCGAGACGCTGCTTGAGTCAGAACTCTTCGGTTATAAAAAGGGTGCGTTCACAGGGGCAACATCTGACAAGACGGGCCTCATCGTGATGGCAAACGAGGGAACACTCTTCCTTGATGAGATCGGTGATATGCCACCTGTTATACAATCAAAGCTCCTCAGTGTCCTTGAGGCAGGCGAGGTCCTCCCCCTTGGCGATACAAAGACGAAGCCGGTCGATATTCGTATTATCTCGGCAACGAATAAGGACATAGAGGAATGCATAAGGCAGAAGACCTTCAGGGAAGACCTCTACTACAGGCTGAATGTCATAGAGATAAGGGTCCCGCCCCTCAGGGAGAGGAGGGACGACATACCCCTGCTTGCATACCACTTCCTTGAGGAGAGGTCTCCCCTAACAGGCAAAAAGGTGAAGGCGATCGATGAGGAGGCGATGAATGCCCTTGTCTCGTATTCATGGCCTGGCAATGTGAGGGAACTGAGAAATGTCATTGAGAGGGCCATCATTCTCTCCAGCGGTGAGAAGATAACGATAAACGACCTCCCCCAGAAGGTAAGGGCTGGTGCCAGGACGGGCTCTACCATAAATGTAGAGCTCCATCCCCTGAAGACCATGGTCGCTGAATATGAGAAGGAGATCATCGTCAATGCCCTCAGGAGATACAACGGCAATAAGGAGATGGTTGTCAAGAAACTGGGCATAGACCTCGCAACACTCTACAGAAAGATGCATAAATACGGGATAAAGGAATGAATCAGAAGATGAACGAGAGCGGGTCCTTATATTCGTGGCACCTTATGCATATCTGCCTTGCCATCTCCTCCCCCACCCTCCATGTATGCGCCCTGTGACATTCAAGACAGGATATCTCCATGTGCCTGTCGTGCCTCCCTATGGCCTCCTGATTCGTGTGACAGTTCCTGAGACATTCGTTAGCAGTAGGCTTTATCTTACCATGTGGCTTATGGCAGTCCTGGCACTCGAGCGAGGCCATGGGCCCTTTTACGGGGATGTCCCTGTGACAGGCCATACACCTCTCCTTCTTCGGCATGGCCCTCACCTCACCATAGACGTGACAGCTGAGACAGGCAAAACTCTCCATGCCCATGCCATGCACCCCCTTGTCCTTATGGCACCTGAGGCAGTTCCTCTCATCAGGCCTGAAGTTATGCATATCAGCGGTATGACAGTTCTTGCAGGCGATCTTCTCCATGAATACATGCCTTGCATGTCCATAGGATTTCCTGAGGGTGATGGCACCCTGTTTGGCTGTCTCAAGGTGGCAGGTATTGCAACTGTCCCACGGGGTTATCCTTCCGTGTCTCTGCCGGATGTCACCCCTTCTGCCAGCAAAGACATACGACAGGAGGAGCCTGTTCTGGGCGAGGAGGCTCATGGAATGGCACTTCTGGCACACGGTGTTTCTATGGGCACTCTCCTGCCACGCCTTGTAAGGCTCCTTCATCACATGGCAGAGTTCACAGAAGCGGGGGTCCTTCTTGGTGAATTGATAGTATCTTCGGCCTGTAAAGATTATAAGGATCAATACAGAGATTGCAACAAGGACGATCACAGGATGGGAGCTCTCAACAGCCCTTGCGATGGACTCGATTATATCTCTAAGTCTTCTCACCAGAAGCCTGCATGGTATTTTTTACTACAATATTTTAAACTATCTCCTGAGTTTTTGGAGGGTGATAATAACCTGAGGGCCGCTGTCCTGTGCTCAAGGTGAACCAGATCGTGAAGGTATCCCTCATCTCAGGGGCCATCTTCGGTGCCATCGTTGGTCTCACCGTCTCGCTGATGCTCGACCTGATGACAGGGGGCGCTGTAGGTGGAGGGTGGTATGAGTCTGTAAGGCATGATATCGGTCAGATGTTCGGTGCCCAGTGGGCAGAAAGGCAGTGGCTCATCTATTCAGGGATCGTTATCGTGATTACGATGATATCCGTAACAGGTGCATTGATAGGGGCATTCTTTGGTGCCATAGTGGGTAAGATCCTGAGTTTTATGACAAGGTAGATATAACATGCCCAGACCAAGACCCTTACAATGTCCATTCTGCAGCACATACCTCATAAGGCCTGTTGAGATAAGGTTTAAGGCCATTGAGATCACCGGTGGTATATGCAGGTGCGGGGCAATATACGCCTTTGACAGGACAGGCCACAGCCTTGGAGAGATATACCTTGACGCCATGACATTCCTCTGCAGGGGCGACCTTGACATGGCCCTCTCCCTGAACCCTGAGGACTATGAGGATATCTCTTTTGATTATGATTACGAGACGAACAGGCTTGATGCAAGAAGCAGCACGGGCAGGGCAGGGAAGATACTGTTTATGAGGTTAAAACAGCGGCTCGGATAGTTAAACCGATGTCAAACGGCCTGAGGAGAGAGATAGTATCTGCATTAAAGAGGAGGGATTACGATGGTCTGATTGGATTATGGATCAGGCACCATCAGGTTATCCGTATCCTCATCTCCATGACATATGATAAAAAAGACATCATCGCATGGCGGGCGATGGAGGCGATAGGTCATATAACAAAGGCCATGTCCAGGGAGAACCCTGAGGACGTGAGAAACCTCGCTGGCAGGCTGTTATGGATGATGAGGGATGAGTCAGGTGGCATCGGCTGGAGCGCACCGGAGATACTCGGTGAGATAATCAGGAATAACCCTGAACTCTGTAGTGACCTTGTGCCTGTATTGATGTCCTTCCATGAAGAGCAGATGCTCCGTGCAGGCGTGTTATGGGCAGCAGGCAGGATCGCAGAGGCACACAGGGAACTCGTGCTCTCAGCCATGCCCATGATAGTCTCATACCTCGATGACCCTGTGCCTTATGTCCGTGGAATGGCTGTATGGGCCCTTTCCAAGATGAAGGTCAGGGGACATGAGGCCCCGCTCAGGGGCTTGATTTCTGACACAGGGGTTATGATAATTTATGATGATGGTGAATTCAGGGAGAGGACGATCGGGGAGCTTGCACAGATCGCCTCAGAGGCATGACAGGGATTCATTAAATTTGCTAAACATTTTATTAGTTTTTTTTATTTGACCCGAAGGCAGGTTTTGTATTAAATTCTTGCTTTAAGAATCTAACCTGAATGTAACTAAAACAAAACTTCAAAAGAAAGGGGTGAGGTTATGCCAACCATTGAAGTCGACGGGAAGACCTACGAGGTTGACGAGGAGGGATATCTACAGGACTGGCAGCAGTGGCACGAGGGGATAGCCGAGTTCATGGCGAAGCAGGATGGTATCACACTTGGTGAGGAGCACTGGGAGATCATCAGGTTCCTGAGGAACTACTTCGAGAAGTATCAGATCGCACCGATGATCAAGATACTCACGAAGGAAGTGGCAAAGAGCCTGGGCAAGGAGAAGGGAAACACAAAGTACCTCTATGAGCTGTTCCCTGCTGGACCGGCAAAGCAGGCCTGTAGATACGCAGGACTTCCAAAGCCAACAGGTTGCGTATAAAAGAGAAGGGTTTAAGGGTTGACAACTGCAGGAGACTGGTAGCTGTCAACCCTTAAATGATAAACCAAGAAATCTGAGGAGGGAGGGGACTGTCCCTTCCGAGAGGCCTGAAGGGTTTTTCTACACATGAACCTTAAGGAGCTCCTGTCAAATAGGAAAGAGACGATAATAAATAAGTGGTTTGATCTTATAATTGACAGTTATCCACCTGATACGGCCCATTTCCTCAGAACCCAGAAGAATCAATTTACCAACCCGGTCGGCCATACAATCCACAATGCAATAGAAGGCATCCTTGATGAGCTCCTGGAACCATCGGATAGTGCCAAGCTCACCTCCCATCTTGATAGCATAATCAGGATAAGGGCGATACAGGGTTTCACCCCATCTGTAGCGCTGAACTTCCTGTTCCTGTTGAAGAAGGTGGTAAGAGACGAGATACAGGCAGAGGCGGGGATGAACGGAGTGGCAGAGGAACTGCTGGGTTTCGAGTCACAGGTGGATGGGCTTTTAAAGGAATCCTTTGATATATACATGGCATGTCGTGAAAAGCTCTACGAGCTGAGCGCCAATGAGGCGAGGAACATGACCTACAGGCTGCTTGAGAGTGCAAACCTGCTGAAGGATTCGTCAGAGACTTTCCATCCTGAGGGAGATGGATTTGATTCAGGATGATCTGAAAGGAGGGAGATAAATGGGGATGCTTTTTTCCTTGGTGGTGGTTGTGGCACTCATCTTGATCGCCCTTTTCGGTGTAAAGGTCATCGGCCTGCAATTCCTCTTCGGTGTCATCATTCCCTACATAGCTGTATTGACATTCATCTTCGGGATGCTCTACAGGGTACTTAAATGGAGCCGTTCTCCTGTGCCCTTCCACATCCCGACAACCTGTGGCCAGCAGAAGTCACTCTCATGGATAAAGCATAGCAAGATAGAGAACCCTGCTGGCACACTTGGTGTGATAATAAGGATGGCCCTTGAGATATTCCTGTTCCGGTCCCTGTTCAGAAATCTGAAGTCAGACCTGAGGGATGGAAGGCTTGTGTATGGCTCTGACAAATGGCTCTGGCTTGCTGGTCTTGCATTCCATGTCTCGTTCTTTACGGTCTTTATAAGACACCTCAGGTTCTTTGCCAATCCGGTACCAAAGTTCCTCAATGTGATCGACTCAATAGATGGATTCCTCCAGGTGGGTGTGCCACATCTATTGATAACAGGTGTGCTCCTCCTTCTGGCTGCTCTCTACCTCTTCATCAGGAGGGTTTATATACCGCAGGTGCGATACATCTCACTACCTGCCGATTACTTCCCCCTCTTCCTCATCATAGCGATAGCAAGCACAGGGATACTGATGAGGTATTTTACAAAGGTGGATATCGTCAAGGTCAAGACACTCACCATGGGTCTGGCCAGTCTCCATCCCCACATCCCTGATGGTATAGGCGCTATATTCTTTGTCCACCTCTTTCTCGTCAGCGTCCTCTTCACATACTTCCCGTTCAGCAAGCTCGTGCACATGGGAGGGGTCTTCCTCAGTCCAACGAGGAACCTTGCAAATAACAGCAGGATGAAGAGGCATGTAAATCCCTGGAACTATCCTGTCAAGGTCCATACATATGAGGAGTATGAAGAGGAGTTCAGGGAAAAGATGAAATCAGCAGATATACCTGTAGAAAAGGAGTGAGAATATGGCAAAGACAGCAAAACCACCAAAACCAGAAGAGCTTTCAAAGATAGACTACAGGCCTCCCAGGACCCACTGGATGGATACCCCTGTCCAGTTCAAGGAGGGGACATTCTGCTACGCCTCAAGGCCGAAGTATCTTGAAGAGGTCGATTTCCCCAATGCAAGGGAATGGTCATCCGCTGATGAGGACTGGAAGCTACCGGACAACTGGAAGGAGATACTCCTTGAGGGGATCAAGGACAGGCTCAAGAAGTATCGTTCGTTCCAGCTCTTTATGGACATATGCGTGAGATGTGGTGCGTGTGCCGACAAATGCCACTTCTTCCTGGGATCAGGCGACCCAAAGAACATGCCCGTGCTCAGGGCAGAGCTCATAAGGTCTGTATACAGGAAATACTTCACCCTTGGTGGCAAGCTCTTCGGGAAACGGGCAGGGGCGAGGGAGCTCACATACGATGTATTCAAGGAATGGTGGTACTACTTCTTCCAGTGCACAGAGTGCAGACGGTGTTCGGTCTTCTGTCCCTATGGTATAGACACAGCAGAGATCACCATGATGGGGAGGGAGCTTATCAACCTCCTGGGCTGTAACACAGACTGGATAATGGGGCCTGTTGCCAACTGTTATAAAAAGGGCAACCACCTCGGTCTTGAGCCCCATACCATAAAGATGAACATAGAGATGATGTGTGATGACATAGAGGAGATCACTGGCATAAGGATTGAGCCCACCTTCAACAGAAAGGGTGCAGAGATCCTCTTCGTAACCCCCTCTGGCGACCTCTTCGGCATGCCAGGCATCTACACATGTATGGGTTACCTCATGCTATTCCATGAGCTTGGCCTTGATTATACATGGAGTACCTATGCCTCCGAGGGTGGTAACTTCGGCTTCTTCACATCAAACGAGATGGCAAAGAGGCTCTACTACAAGATCTATGCAGAGGCAAAGAGGCTGGGTGTGAAGTGGATACTGGGAGGCGAGTGCGGTCATATGTGGAGGCTGGTGCACCAGTATCTTGATACGTGGCATGGCCCTGCAGACTTCCTTGAGGTTCCGAAGTCACCAATTACCGGAACGGTCTTTGAGCATGCAAAATCCACGAAGATGGTCCATGTCGTGGAATTCACCGCAGACCTCATAAGGCACGGGAAGTTGAACCTTGACCCAAGCAGGAACGACCACCTCAGGGTCACATTCCACGACTCATGTAACACCTCAAGGGGTATGGGCATCTTTGAGGAGCCAAGGTACATCATAAAGCATGTCTGCAACCACTTCTACGAGATGCCCGAGGATACCATAAGGGAGAAGACCTTCTGCTGCGGGAGTGGTTCAGGACTCAACGCAGGAGAGAATATGGAGCTGAGGATGAGGGGTGGATTCCCGAGGGCAAATGCGGTCAAGTATGTGCATGAAAAACACGGGGTCAACATGCTTGCAAACATATGCGCCATAGACAGGGCTGCCCTGACGACCCTCATGCAGTACTGGGTGCCTCAGGTTGATGTCTGTGGTGTGCACGAGCTTGTGGGAAATGCGCTCGTTATGAAGGGTGAGAAGAAGAGGACACAGGACCTTAGACTCGAAGACCTTCCCGGTGTGGAAGAAGAAACCGAGGAGGAGGGAGAATAAATGTATGATGGTGGAAAGATAATACCAGGGCTTATAATATTTCTCTTGATCATAACCTACCCTTTCTACACAAACATCGGGAAGCCGGTTGCCGAGATAAAGCCTGACCTCAAGACACCCGAGATTGAGAGGCTCGAGGTAAAGGAGTGTGTGGAGCCAAAGGCCTTCATGAGGGCAGAACACATGAAGCTCCTGAACGAGTGGAGGGACTCGGCCGTCCGTGATGGCAACCGTGTATATATCAACTCAAAGGGCAAGAACTATCAGATAAGCCTCCAGAAGACATGCCTGAGGTGTCACTCAAACAGGGATAAATTCTGTAAGGTATGCCATACATATGCAGGGGTTAAACCATACTGCTGGAATTGCCATTTTGCCAAACAGGAGGGTAAAGGATGAGCCTTGACAGGAGGGAATTCTTAAAGCTGACAGGCCTTTTTGGCCTTGGTATAGGTGTTTCAGGGGTTAACCTCCTTCTACGAAGCAGGGTTGATGCCAGAGAGTTTGTAACCCCTTCTGGATCACTGATCGCAAAGAGATGGGCTATGGTTGTGGATATAAGAAAATTCAGGACAGCCGAGGACTACAAGAGGGTGATAGATGCATGCCACAGCATCCATAATGTCCCTGATTTTGGAAACAAGAAGGACGAGGTAAAATGGATATGGACCGAGGAGTTTGAGCATGCCTTTCCAGGGCAGCAGAACAGATATCTGCCTGAGTGGGTTATTGAGAAGCCCTTCCTGTTGCTCTGTAATCACTGCGACCATCCTCCATGTGTGAGGGTCTGTCCGACAAAGGCCACCTTCAAGAGGAAGGACGGGATAGTTATGCAGGATCCACACCGTTGCATTGGTTGCAGGTTCTGCATGGCCGCCTGTCCGTATGGCTCAAGGAGCTTCAACTGGCGTGATCCACGCCCATTCATAAAGAAGAGGAATCCTGAATATCCGACAAGGCAGATCGGAGTGGTTGAGAAGTGTACATTCTGTGCCGAGAGGCTTGCCCAGGGACTTGAGCCCGCATGTGTGGAGAAGTCAAATGGCGCCATTATATTCGGCGACCTGGCAGACCCCAACTCAGAGGTCAGGAGGGTATTGAGCAACCACTACACCATCAGGCGCAAACCCGAATTAGGCACACAGCCCAGTGTGTTCTACATAATAGGAGGTGAGGAAAATGCTTGAGAAGGCCCTGAGTGGAAGCAGGAGATACTGGACGTGGATAATCATCCTCCTCATCCTGATAGGTATCGGCTTCATCAATTATCTGAGGCAGTTTAAATTAGGACTCGGTATAACAGGCATGAGCAGGGATGTCTCATGGGGGTTTTATATCTCACAGTTCACCTTCCTCGTCGGGGTTGCTGCCTCGGCAGTCATGCTTGTGATACCGTATTATCTACATAACTATAAAAAATTCAGCAAGATAGTCATCCTTGGCGAGTTCCTTGCGGTTGCCTCTGTGACCATGTGCCTGCTCTTCATCTTCGTCGACATGGGACAGCCCATGAGGATACTGAATGTCATACTCCATCCAACCCCTAACTCTATCCTCTTCTGGGACGCACTCGTCCTGAATGGTTACCTCTTCCTCAATATAGTGATCGGCTGGGCAACCCTCCATGCGGAGAAGAAGGGCATTCCCCCTGCACCATGGGTCAAGCCATTGATATACATATCCATACCATGGGCCATCAGCATCCATACCGTCACGGCGTTCCTGTACGCAGGCCTGCCAGGCAGACACTTCTGGCTGACCGCCATCATGGCTGCACGCTTCCTCGCCTCTGCCTTTGCATCAGGCCCTGCCCTGCTGTTGATCGTTGCACTGCTCGTCAGGAAATACACCAAATTCGATCCAGGCCGAGAGCCGATCCAGGCGGTTGGAAAGATCGTCACATACGCAATGATAACGAATGTCTTCTTCTTCCTGCTTGAGATATTCACAGCCTTCTACAGCAACATACCAGGCCACAAACACTCCTTCGAGTACCTCTTTGCAGGGTATGAGGGCTATGGAAAACTGGTGCCGTTGATGTGGCTGTCCATCATCCTGGCGATAATCTCGCTCATACTCCTGATCAACCCTGGCACAAGGAAGAACGAAAAGACGCTCGTCATCGCGGCGCTGGCTGTATTCTTCTCCCTGTGGATCGACAAGGGCTTTGGCCTTGTCATAGGTGGATTCATACCGAACCCCTTCGAGACCGTTACAGAGTACTGGCCAACCCTTCCTGAGACATTCATCACCATAGGGGTATGGGCAATAGGGTTCCTGATACTCACCATCCTGTATAAGGTCGTCATATCCGTCAGGGAGAGTATCGGAAACCTCGAGGCAGAGCACTGAGGACTCTACTCAATCAGCCTCTTCAAATCGCCTGGGTACACCCTTCTCTCCTCAGGAGGGGTTACCCTCTCTACAGAGGGCCATTTATCAGGCTGGGGCTCGGGTCCCTCCTTTGCGACATCAGAAGGGGAGGAGTCCAGCATCCTCGGGCGGGTAGATAGACTGAGGCCACCCACGCTGGCACAGAACTCAATCTGTATATTATTCGGGTCTGTGGAGAATATAGAGTGTATAAAGCCGTGGTCAATCACCTCTGTAACCCACACACCTGCTGCCTCAAGCCTGTCCTTAAGCCTCCATAACTCATCCTCATCCTTCACCTCAATGGATATATGATCAAGACTGAAAGGGCCTTTAACAGGACTGCTCGGGTCTTTATCAGGCATGGGCTCGACCTCTGGCCACTCAAAGAATGATATAAGGGCGTTCTCTGAGACCTCAAAGAAATACTGTCTGTTGCCAGGCTTCCCATGCCCTCCGACCAGTCTCATGCCCAGAAGGTCCCTCCAGAAACGGATCGTCTTATCCATATCATTGGTAGCCACGGCAACATGATGTATCCCCTTGTACCTGATCATTATTGCCTCCCCTGACAGGTCAATCTTTACTCTATTAATTTAGCAGAAAAGGGGTCCTGTCTCTTTCATTTCAGAACATAAAACCTAACAGTCTATCAATTCGATCAAATCTTATTATAATGCTTGCCTTACTTTGCGTTGTGTATTATTATATATTGTTGTCAGAGAGTTTTCCATGAGGGCCCATAGCTCAGCTGGAAGAGCTACCGGCTCATAACCGGTTGGTCCCAGGTTCGAGCCCTGGTGGGCCCACCATCTTCCAAACTTCACGGTTATGATGTGTAAGTCCTGACCCCCCTCCTGAAACCAGACCTTACTTGCTAATCCTTATTGCATCCTGCACCACTGCACTTACGAAGTGCAGGTTTTTGGGATCCTGGAGGCGATCTCGTACTGGTGTCTCCAGCTACCAAAGGCCTTCCCTGAGGCGGTAAGCCTGTTGATCACATCCTCTAAGGCCTGACTTATCCTGCCTGGAGACTCATGCGCAAAGGGGGTGCCTGGCAGGGGCATAAATGTGTGGGTGTGGATCCTTGCGCCCATCTCTACAAGGTCCTCCATCACCCTGATGGTCTCCCTGATATCCTCCTCTTCCTCTCCTGGAAGGCCAAAGATGAAGTCCACATAGGGCTTGAGTCCTGCACTGAGTGTGTGTTCCACCGCCTGATAGATATCCTCAACCCCATGCCCCCTCCTGCACCTCTCGAGTATCCTCTGACTCCCTGACTGGGCGCCTATCACGAGATTATCGTTATCCGCATACCTGACCACCAGGGCCACTGTCTCACTGTTTACATGTTCTGGCCTTACCTCGGATGGGAAGGAACCAAAGAATATCCTGCCTTCCCTTCCGATAACCTCTCTCACTGAGCCCAGGAGGGCTTCTATGGCAGAGAGGGTTAATGTCCTTCCATCAGGAGACCCATAGGAGAATGCATCAGGGGTGATGAACCGTATGTCCCTGAGGTTCCTCTCCCTCATGAGCCTCACATACTCTACTATCTGATGAATGCCCCTGTGCCTGGGACGATGCCCGAACAACCTGGGGGTCTGACAGAAGAGGCAGTGATTCGGACATCCCCTGGTGATCTCAATGGGGCCTACCCTCCTGTGCCTGAAGGAGAAGGGAGGATACCTGTTCAGGTCTACAGGTGGCCGTGGGCCTGTAAATACCGGTTCAGGATCGCTGTATACAATACCTTTAATCCTGGCCAGATCTCCTCCCCTCTCTATTGCCCTGAGGAGTGCAGGAAGGGTCTCCTCTCCTTCTCCCTTTACCACGATATCAAAGCCCAGACCAAGGGTGTCTGCAGGGTCAGCCGATGGATGTGGTCCCCCTGCAATATAGAGTACACCTGGATAGGACGTCCTTAGTTCACTTATAAGCCCTCCTACATCCCTTACCTGGGTGCTAAAGAAGGAGATGCCCACTATGGCCTTTCTGTAACGCCCCACTATCTCCCCTATGCAGCTATGGAGGGCCTCCACCTCCTCTACAAGGAAGACCTCTATATCGCGCAATGCAGGATCGGCCTCAATGGCACCCAGGAGGGCATTAATGCTGTATCTGTTGGGCTTTGGGCAGGGGAATACTAATGCGGTCTGTCCTTTCAATGGCCTGTTAAAAAACCTGCACTTACGAAGTGCAGGTTTTTAAGGGCTGCGATCATCGCAGCCCCTCTGTTTTTTAACTGGCGTCCCCAACGGGATTTGAACCCGTGTTACCGCCTTGAAAGGGCGATGTCCTAGGCCTGGCTAGACGATGGGGACATGAGCCGCCTGGGGCTCGAACCCAGCACACCCGGCTTAAAAGGCCGGTGCTCTACCAGCTGAGCTAGCGGCTCTAATATAATAACATTTTAGTTAAACAAAAATTCATATATGCGTCAAGCCTTTGGCCTACTGTAGTCCTTCATCGGGTTTTTAAGGATTATGACCTCCTCCCTGCTCTGACCCGTGGAGATGATGTCGATATTTATGTTCAATACCTCCTCGATATAATCGATATATGCCCTGGCCTTTGCCGGAAGGTCCTTCAGCCTCTTTATGCCCTTTGTATTACTCTTCCACCCATCCAGCTCTTTATAGACAGGCCTGCATCCTTCAAGTATAGAGAAGCTCTTGGGCATCTCCTTTATCCTCCTGAGCTTGCCGTCAGGCCCCTTATACTCGTATGCCACACACACCTTTATCCTGTCCATGGTATCAAGGACATCGAGCTTCGTGAGGGCAATACCTGTAAAGCCATTCACCCTTATGGAGTGTCTTAAACTCACCACATCGAGCCAGCCACACCTCCTTGGCCTGCCCGTGGTAGCGCCATATTCACCACCCCTTAGGCGGAGGGTCTCGCCCGTCCTGTCCTTCAGTTCTGTTGGGAAGGGCCCCCCTCCAACCCTTGTGGTGTATGCCTTCATCACGCCAAGTATCCCGTCTATCCTCATGGGCGACACCCCAAGCCCTGTGCATACACCACCTGCAGAGGCGCTCGAGGAGGTGACATAGGGGTATGTGCCATGGTCGATATCAAGGAGCGTCCCCTGTGCGCCCTCAAACAGCACGCTCATCCCCCTGTCCATGAGCCTGTTTATAAGGACCGTTGTATCGGTTATGTAGGGGGCAAGGTATTCGGCATATCTCATGTAATCCGTGTACACCTTTCTCATATTTATCCTCTTGCCCCTGTACCTCTCTGTCAGCAGGAAATTCACCTCATAGAGGTTCCTCCTGAGCTTCTCCCTGAATATCCTCTGATCGAGCATATCTATCATCCTTATGCCTGAACGGGCCATCTTATCAACATAGGCAGGCCCTATGCCCCTGCCTGTGGTGCCTATCCTCTTTTTGCCCCTTGACTCCTCCCCTGCAGTCTCTATGGCATTGTGATAGGGCATTATTACATGGGCATTCTCGCTTATGTAGAGGTTCTTGCCAATATATACACCCTCCCGCTTTAATCCCTCGATCTCCTCGATCAGTGCCGCAGGGTCAACCACGACACCATTGCCTATTATGCAGGTCTTCTTTCTGTGGAGTATCCCTGAGGGTATGAGATGGAGCACATACTTTTTGTCGTTTATTATCACTGTGTGCCCTGCATTATGACCACCCTGATACCTTGCAACGACATCGGCATACTCTGTCATGAGGTCAACGATCTTGCCCTTTCCCTCATCACCCCACTGGGCACCAACAACCACTATATTGGCCATATCTCTCTCTCCTTCTTAAACATTTATTCACACAGGTAGGCTGATCTGTTTTATAGAAAGGATATTGGGAAGGCCCTTGAGTTCTGAGAGTATCTCCTTCGGGACCGGGGTGTCTGTCCCGACTACAGAGATAGCCCTTCCTCCTGCCCTCTCCCTGCCAAACTGCATCCTTGAGATGTTTATGTTGTTTCTGCCAAGGACGGTGCCTATGTTTCCAATAACACCTGGCCTGTCGTTGTTTGAGATGAAGAGCATATCACCCTCGGGTATCACCTCTACGGCAAAGTTGTCTATGGCGATGATGCGCGGGTCCTTCTTTCCATGGAGTGTGCCTGAGACCGTGCTGCTCTTCCTGCCTGCCTTCACCGTGATTACGAGCATACTGTGATAGTCTCCTGCGTCAGGGGTGGTGATCTCCTTCACCTCTATGCCCCTCTCCTTTGCTATCAATGGGGCGTTGACAAAGTTCACGGTCTCCTGGAGTATGGGTGTGAGTATGCCCTTCAGGACCGCTATCTTGATAGGCTCAAGCACCAGGTTGCAGACCCCACCCTTGTATTCTATGATTATCGTCTCTATCCCTCCCTCGAATATCTGTGAGAGAAAGGAGCCGAGCCTCTCTGCGAGGTTTATATATGGCTGTATCCTCGGAAGGACATCTGACGGCACCGACGGGAAGTTCACCGCATTCCTGATGGTTCCCTTTGTCAGGTAATCCACTATCTGCTCTGCTATGGCAACAGCAACATTGTCCTGTGCCTCCTCTGTGGCTGCCCCAAGGTGTGGTGTGAGGACGATGTTGTCAAGCTCAAGCAGGGGGCTTCCCTCTGGTGGCTCATGCTCAAACACATCGAGTGCAGCAGATGCGACCTTGCCTGATTTAAGCGCGTCATAGAGGGCCTTCTCGTCAACTATGCCACCCCTTGCGGCATTCACGATCCTCACGCCATCCTTCATCCTGCCTATCCTCTCTGCGTTGATGAGGCCCCTTGTCTCATGTGTGAGAGGGGTGTGAATGGTTATAAAGTCCGATGTCTCTATCAGCTCATCAAGACTGACTATCTTCACGCCCAGGGATCTCACCCTCTCCTCACTCATATACGGGTCATAGGCTATCACATTCATCCCCATGCCCTGCGCCATCCTTGCCACATGGGAACCTATATTACCAATGCCTATGATACCAAGCGTCTTGTTGTATAGCTCTACGCCTGTGAACCTCTTCTTCTCCCATTTGCCCTGTTTCATTGATGCGGTTGCCTGGGGTATCTGCCTCGCCATGGACAGCAGGAGGGCCATTGTGTGCTCTGCAGTGGTTATGGTGTTTCCACCAGGGGTGTTCATGACCACTATACCGCGTTTCGTTGCAGCAAGCTTATCCACGTTATCAAGGCCAGAGCCTGCCCTTCCGATCACCTTGAGGTTATCCGCTGCCTCTATGATATCAGCCGTCACCTTTGTTGCACTCCTTACGATCAGGGCATCATATGAGCCGATTATCCCCCGGAGCTCCTCCGGGCTCAAACCTGTCTTCACATCCACATCAAGGCCCGACCTCTTCAGTATCTCTATCCCCTTCTGTGAGATGTTGTCGCTGACAAGAACCCTCATCTCCTCATGTCCTCCTCTTCTCAAAGTCCTTCATAAAGGATATCAAGGCATCCACACCCTCCTCTGGCATGGCATTATATATACTCGCCCTCATGCCACCAACAGACCTGTGGCCTTTAAGGGAGACCAGACCTGCCTCATTGGCCTCCTTGAGGAACTCCTCGTCAAGGGATGGATCAGCAAGGGTGAACGGCACATTCATCCATGACCGACAGTCCTTTGAGACAGGGTTATTATAAAAATCAGATTCATCAATTACGCGGTATAGCTTCTCAGCCTTTCTCCTGTTGATCTCTGCCATCCTTTCAAGGCCACCCATCCTCTTTATCCATTTGAAGACCAGACCTGCTATGTACCATGCATATGTTGGAGGAGTGTTATACATGGAGTTGGCCTTCACATGTGTCTCATAATTGAACATGGTTGGCGTAAAATCCAGGGCGTTACCTATGAGATCGTCCCTTATGATGACGATCGTCAGTCCTGCAGGCCCTATGTTCTTCTGTGCACCTGCATATATCAACCCAAACCTTGACACATCTATCGGCCTTGAAAGTATGGTCGATGACATATCTGCCACAAGTGGGACATCCCCTACCTCGGGTATATCATGAAACTCAACACCGCCTATTGTCTCATTGGGTGTGTAATGCACATATGCTGCCTCGGGATTGAGGGACCATTCAGACCGTGGTGGGATGGATGTAAAATTCGTTGATTCACCTGATGCCACTATATTCACATCACAGTATCTCTTTGCCTCTGCTATCGCCTTCTTTGACCAGTAACCTGTATTTATATAATCAGCGGTCTTTTTGCCCCTGAGAAGGTTCAAGGGCACCATAGAGAACTGGCTTGATGCCCCACCCTGAAGAAAGAGGACCTTGTAGTTGTCAGGTATTGAGAGGAGCTCTCTAAGATCAGCCTCTGCCTCTTCAGCAATAGAGACAAAATCCCTGCCCCTGTGGCTCATCTCCATCACTGACATACCACTGCCATGGTAGTCCTTCATCTCCTCTGATGCCTGCTCAAGCACCTCCTCTGGCAGCATGGCAGGACCTGCACTGAAGTTATAAACACGAGACATAACCAACCCCTTGATTATCTGTTGATTTATGTTGATAACGCCTGATTATATCAACAACCCATACACCACTGAATTCCCTTTAAATTTAAAAAGTTAAAAAATAGGGGATATAACAAACCTAAATTTATTGAAAAAAGATACAATACCGAATTTGAAGGGTATCATTTAGATAAATATTTGTCAAGATACATCATCACAATTTCAACAAATGGATCAACACAAAATCCATATATGAATCAATACCTTGATATAAAAATCAACATTATCAACAATCCTTCTCTCATCCTCTTCTAAAAAATTCTTTTCTTAATTCAGAGGATTATAAAAGGAATCTCTCTCAACAGGCCTCTTTCCAGCCTTCTTTATCAGATTAACCAGCTCATCCTTTGATATCCTGTAACCTGAGGTTGCTCCTGCTGAGTGTGTGATCCTCTCCTCGATGATGGTCCCATCAATATCATCGGCACCAAAATTGAGTGCAAGCTGGGCCATCTTCTCCCCAAGCATTATCCAGTATGCCTTTATATGCTGAAAATTATCGAGGAATATCCTTGAGACCGCTATAGTCTTAAGGTCATCGATCCCAGAGACATAACCAGCACCACCCATATCTGTATTCAGCTGATGAAATGCAAGGGGTATGAAGGCCTGAAAGCCACCTGTCCTATCCTGAAGCCTCCTCAATCTCGATAGATGATCCACCCTATCCCTGTATGACTCGATATGGCCATAAAGCATGGTTGCATTTGACCTCAGTCCCACCCTGTGGGCCTTCTCCATGACCTCAAGCCATCTGCTGCCATCGATCTTCTCTGGACAAATCCTCTTTCTCACCCTCTTATTGAATATCTCCGCCCCTCCACCAGGTATAAGATCAAGCCCCGCCTCCTTGAGTCTCATGAGTACACCCCTTAGGCTCAAACCGCTTATCCTTGTGAAATAATCTATCTCAACCGCTGTAAACGCCTTTATATGGACGTGGGGCAGATGCCTCTTAACCTCTCTCAATATATCCAGATAATACTCAAACGGCCAGTCAGGATGGAGCCCACCAACTATGTGGACCTCTCTTATATACCTGTGTCTTTTTAGTCTCCTGATTATACCATTGATACTGATCTCATAGGCCCCCTCTTCTCCCTTGGAACGGCTGAATGCACAGAATCTACAGCGATTCACACATATATTGGTGGGATTTATGTGATGATTCTGGATGAAATAGACATCATCACCATTCTTCTTACGGGCTACATATGAGGCGATCCTCCCAATGGTGAAGATATCGTCACTCTCAAAGAGTGCAAGGGCCTCCTCAGGCGTTATCCGCTCGCCTGAGATGACCCTCTTCTCAATCCTCCCTAACACCCTGCATCCTCATAACACCATGCTCTCAAGCCTTGCTATCCTCTCTTCAATCGGGGGATGGGTGCTGAAGAGCCTTGCAAAGCCACCACCTGACAGGGGGTTGACGATGAACATATGGGCAGTGGCAGGTTGTGCCTGGAGGGGTATCTGTTGTGATGCCATGTGTAGCTTCTTCAATGCACTCGCCAGATATCTTGGGTTTCCTGCTATCCTTGCACCACCCTCATCAGCAGCATACTCCCTTGAACGGGATATGGCCATCTGTATGAGCATTGCGGCAATCGGGGCAACGATCATCATGACGATAGCGGCAAAGGGGTTGCCTCCCTCTTCATCATCGTGACTGCCGAATATCATGGCCCACTGGGCCATGTGGGCAAGATAACTTATCGCAGCAGCGATGGTAGCGGCAACCGTGCCTATCAATATGTCCCTGTGTTTGATGTGGGCGAGCTCGTGTCCTATGACACCCTCAAGCTCCTCAACACTGAGTATCCTCATGATCCCGGTCGTCACGGCAACGGCTGCATTCTTTGGGTTTCTGCCCGTTGCGAATGCATTCGGCTGTGGCTGGTTTATCATGTATATGCGTGGCATCGGGAGGCCTGCCTTCTGTGTGAGCCTCCTGACCATGGCGTAAAGTTCGGGGGCCTCGGTCTCGTCCACCTCCTTTGCGCCATACATCCTCAGGACGATCCTGTCGCTGAACCAGTAGGTGAAGAGGTTCATCATCAGGGCGAAGATCAGGGCGATGGTCATGCCTGACCTGCCACCAAATGCGGCACCTGCCCATACAAGGACAAGGCTCAGGCCGACCATAAGGACGGCTGTCTTCAGTGTATTCATCTATCCCTCACCTCCTGATATCCTTCGTCATGGTAATATATATTTTAATTTAGATACCACACCAAAGACAACTTTATCGGAACACCCTGTCCTTTCCAGAGCTTGAATAAACAGGGATTTAATATTAGGATAAAAGATGCATTTATTTAAGGAGGGTGTTATGAGGATAAGGGGTTGTGTAGCAGCGTTTATCATCATGGTTCTGGTCCTGGCCACATCATCCCATGCCGGGGTTGTTGTCACCAATACAGACGGAAGTGTGACGATGATCCAAGATGGGAGGATGAAGCAGGCAGGTGATGGGAGGGAGGTGTGGATGATAATCGATTCAGACAGGGGTGAGATCATTATTGTGAATGACAGAGAGAGGACGTACATCCAGACCACGCCTGATGAATTCTGCAACACCGTTAGGGCTGAGATGGAGGAGGCCATGGAGGGCATCCCACCTGAGCAGAGGAGGATGATGGAGGAGATGGGGATGGGCAGGATGCCCAGCATGAAGATCAGGGTCGAAAAGGTGGGTTCTGGTGGCAGGATTGCAGGTTATAGCACGGTCAAATACAATGTCTACAGGGATGGCGAACTCTATCAGGAGCTCTGGCTCGCAGAGGGCACGCCGGTGGAGAAGGAGATTAGAAGGATGGGGGCCCTGATGGAGTTTTCAAAGAGGATGGAGGAGTGTATGTCGCCCCTCTCCTCATCAGGAGATTATCAGGCCCTCTATGATAAAGGGTGGGTGATGAGGAGCATAACCCATTATGGTGGGCTACCCCTTGGGGGGCAGGGGACAGAGAAGGTGGAGGTCAAGGCCATTGAGGTCAAGCATATCCCGTCTTCAGAGTTTCAGCCACCAGAGGGCTACAGGAGGGTCCCTGTAAGGGATATGTACAGGATACATGAATAAGAGGGTCATGCGTTTATGAAGCAGGCCGTTGTCAAATCCGTCAGTGATGCACTGCAGGGCCTCGGCAAGGGATGGGGGCTTGAGGTTATCCCTGAGGTGGTGGTTGAGGTGCCAAGGGATGAGGCACTTGGCGATCTTGCCACCACGGTAGCGATGGGCCTTGCAAAGACCCTGAAGAGGTCACCACGGCAGATAGCCACAGAGATCGTGGCAGAGCTCCACAGACGGCCAAACCCCTTTGACAGCATAGAGGTGGCAGGGGCGGGATTTATAAACTTCAGGTTCAAAAGAGAGTATCTGTATGAGAGGCTTGAGCACCTGCTCCAGAAGGAGCACTCCGAGATCAGGGCCGACATAGGCAGGGGCAGGAGGATACAGGTTGAGTTTGTGAGTGCCAACCCGACAGGGCCACTGCATATCGGGCATGGAAGGGGTGCTGCGGTTGGCAATGCACTGTGTAACCTCCTCAGGGCGGCAGGTTTTGATGTGCAGAGGGAGTATTACATCAATGATGCAGGGCTCCAGGTGAGGCTCCTTGGCCTTTCAGTCTATACCATGTATCAACATCTGCTCGGGAACCTGATAAATTTTCCTGAGGACGGCTACAGGGGGGAATATGTGAAGGAGCTGGCAGAGGAGATAAGGCAGAAGGCAGGCGATCGATACTTCAATATCCCGTTTGAGGTCTGCAAGGACTTCTTTATAAACTACTCCTACAAGAGGATGCTTGCTGACATAATGAAGGATCTGAGAGACTTCGGGATCGAATTTGATACCTGGCAGAGTGAGAGGGAGCTCTATGAGAAGCAGAAGGTTCAGGAGTTATTGAAGGAGCTTCAGAGGAGGGAGCTCATCTATGAGAAGGATGGGGCATTGTGGTTTTCATCCAGCAGGTTCGGTGATGACAAGGACAGGGTGGTCGTGAAGAGCGATGGTGAGTATACCTATTTTGCCTCTGACATAGCCTATCACAGGGAGAAGCTCGACAGGGGCTTTGATACCATCATAGATATATGGGGTGCTGACCACCACGGGTATATACCGAGGATAAGGTCTGTCCTGAGGGCCTTTGGCCTGCCTGAGGAGAGGTTCAGGGTGATACTCGTCCAGATGGTCACACTCTACAGGGATGGAAGGCCGGTGCAGATGTCGAAGAGGGCAGGTGAGTTCATCACATTAAGGGAGGTTATGGATGAGGTAGGTGCTGATGTGGCCAAGTTCATATTCCTTACAAGGAGGCCTGACAGCCAGCTCGACTTTGATATAGGCGTGGCAAAGAGGGAGTCTTCAGAAAATCCTGTCTTCTATGTCCAGTATGCATTTGCCAGGATATCGAGTATATTCAGAAAGGCCCTGGAGAGGATTCCAGGATTCAAGGAGTCAAGTGGCCAGGAGGTTGATCTTTCTCTTTTAAAAGAGGATGAGGAGATAGGGATCATAAAGAAGATACTCCAGTATCCGATGGTCTTTGAGGGTGCGGTTCAGGCCTTTGAGCCGCACAGGATCACCTACTACCTGCAGGAGCTCGCTGGCCTCTTTCATTCGTACTATAACAGGCACAGGGTTATATCAGAGGATACACCCCTCACAACCGCGAGGCTCTGCCTCTGTAAGGCCGTCCAGATCGTGCTTGAGGAGGGTCTCGGGATACTGGGGGTTAAGGCACCGGAGAGGATGTAGGGATGTCTTATTATGTCATTGCATTGATCATACATGTCCTGTCGATCGTGATATGGATCGGCGGTGTGGCGTTTGTGACCATGATAGTATTTCCAATGATACAGAGGACACAGAACTCTCTTGAACAGGTGATGATGTTCCAGGGCGTTGAGCATAGGTTCTCAAAGGTGGCAAAGTGGATGATACTCCTCAGCGGCCTTACAGGCATATTTATGCTCCATGAAAGGGGGTTTTCATTCCTTAAGACATCCTCAAGCCTCCATGTATGGTTGATGATAGTGGTCTGGGCATTTTATGCATCGCTTATATTCTTTCTTGAGAAGATGATCTTCAAAAGGCTCTTTACCAAGCCCTCAGGTGAACAGCTTGAGACCAAGCAGATATTCTTCAGGCTCCAGGTCTTCCACTGGGTCGTCCTGATCCTGAGTTTCTCGGCCATAGTTGCAGGGGTGTGGGGTGGACACCATTAAGACCCAAAACTCCAAGCTCAGCATCCAGAGCTTCCACTTTGAGATAATAAAGACAGACGGTCAGGCGCGCCTCGGAAGGGTCATCACAAAGAGGGGGATGATAAATACCCCTGCCTTCCTCCCCGTGGGGACGGTTGCCACTGTAAAGGCAATGACCACAGATGAGCTGAAGGCGCTTGGTGCAGAGGTCATACTCTCAAATACGTATCATCTCTATCTCAGGCCAGGGCATGAGGTGATCAGGCAGGTAGGAGGCCTTCACAGGTTTATGAACTGGCAGGGCCCTATACTCACAGATAGCGGTGGCTTTCAGGTCTTCAGCCTCTCCCCTTTAAGGAAGATCAGGGATGATGGTGTGGAGTTCAGATCACACCTTGATGGTTCCCTCCACTTCCTGACCCCTGAACTGGTCATGGAGATACAGGGGGCACTCGGCTCTGACATCGCCATGGCCTTTGATGAATGTGCACCATATCCTGCCACAAGGGAGTATGTCCTCAACTCTGTTAAATTGACGACCCAGTGGGCGCAGAGGTGCCTTGAGGCGAGGAATGAGGGGCAGGCCCTATTTGCCATCGTCCAGGGTGGTATGTATACAGACCTCAGGAGGCAGAGTGTGGAGGAACTGCTTGAGATAGGGTTTGACGGGTATGCGATTGGAGGGCTCAGTGTGGGTGAGCCAAAGGCACTGATGTATGAGATCGTAAACTTCACCACACCGCTGCTTCCCGGAGATAAGCCGAGGTATCTCATGGGCGTTGGAGACCTCCTGGATGTCCTTGAGGCCGTTGGTGCTGGTGTTGACATGTTTGATTGTGTTATGCCAACAAGGAATGCCCGTAACGGGACGCTATTTACAAGCAAGGGCAGGATAAGTATAAAGAGGGAGGAGTTCAAGGCAGACCCCTCACCGCTCGACCCTGAATGCACATGCTATACATGCAGAAACCATTCAAGGGCGTATCTCAGACACCTGTTCATGAACAAGGAGATACTCTCGATGAGGCTCAATACACTGCACAACCTCCACTTCTATTTCAACTTCTTCAGACAGATGAGGGAGGCGATCTCACAGGGGATGTTTGAGGACTTCAGGAGGAGGCATGAGGATATGCTCAGGGAGAATTTCCTGACCGACGCTTCATGATGGTTTTATAGTATATACAGCTCCTACAGGCATCGATCTTGCTTCCACGGGCCTTTCTTATGATCTCGAAGCTCGGATGATTACAAAGGGTATAGGGTATCTTCAACCTCCCAGCAGGCCTTATCACCCGTGTAACCAAACATGACACAGTCCTTCTGTTTACATGCCAGGTACTCGTAACACCTCTCCATAGGGTCTCCTTAATGCCTGGAGTCCTGACCCCACAGGTCTGCATAAGAGAGGACTCCTTCAATGGCCTTTTCCTTAAGCCTCCCGAGCCTCCTGCCAGACCTTATGAGGTTGATATAGAGTCCTGCCCTCTCTACATTTTCGAGGAAGACGATCCCTCGCAGGACATCATCCTCAAAGATGAACCTCCTGTAGGCAGGCCTCTGTCTCTCTATTAATTCAAGACCATTGGATGGTTCTATTATACCAGCCGATATAAATGGGATATCCACGATCTCTGCTGCGTTCATCACCGAAAGGGCTCCGGGGTATCTGCTGGACCCTCCGGCCATGTTTGAGCCAGCCACCCTTCCCATCTGAAGGGCATTAATCCAGAGCCCGCTCACCAGGGAAGAGCCTGTCAGGAGATCGGGGAATTCCACCACATCGCCTGCTGCATAGATATCCTCAATGGTAGTTCTCATATACTCATCCACCACGATACCCCTTGATACCTTTATACCAGAATCACTCATCCATTCAATAGAGGCCCTTATACCTGTTGCAATCACTATCATGTCTGCCTCTATCCTTTTGCCAGAGGAGAGTATCAACTCCCTGGGAGCACCCTCTCGTGTGATCACCCTATTTACTGTCTGGGTGGTGTATATCTTTATACCCATCTCCTCAAGTCTATGTCTTATAATACCAGTGCCCTTTTTATCGAGCCTTCCGTGGAGTATTTCCTCCATCGTCTCAACCACGTTTACCTCAAGTCCTCTCTTCTGAAGGGCCTCGGCTGTTTTTATACCAACCAATCCTCCTCCTATAACGGCAGCGCTCTTGCACCTCTCTGAATATCTGCCTATAGCGAGGGCATCTTCTCTGTTTCTGATGGTAAAGACACCCTGTGAGGGTAGATCCTCAACAGGCGGGATATAAGGGACCCCTCCAGTTGCTATCAGCAACCTGTCATAATGGACCTTTCTCCCCGAGGCCAGCACCACCACCTTTTCCTCTGGCCTCAGAGCCACTGCCCTATCGGTAAAGAATTCTGCCCCAGCATCCTCTTCATCAAGCTCAATCGGTGTTTCAGGAGAGTGGATGAGCAGGGTGATAAGGGGTCTGTAGTAAGGAGGCAGAGGCTCCGGTGTGATGACAACCACCCTGCCCTCTGGATCCTGGTGTTTTATCTCTCTTACCGCAGATACACCAGCGATACCATATCCAACGATTACATATCTCATCATCTAAGCCTCGCCATTGTTGATCGACAGCAAGACGGACTTTCTCCTGTCGCCAGGTATCTTATCCACATCTACAAGTATCAGGGCCTTTGTTGGACAGGCGTTCACGCAGGCAGGTACATCAAGTTTATGACACCTATCACACTTTACAGCGATCCTCTTATGTCTATCCCTGACTATCACACCAAATGGACAGGCCATTATACAGCTCCAGCATCCTATACACCGTTCTTTCCGTCTTCTTATAAAACCCTTCTCATCCCTGTAGAGGCACCCGCTTATACAGGCATTCATACAGGGTGCATCCTCGCAGTGTCTGCATAGGACGGGCATTTTGAGACCATCAGCCCACTCCACAAAGAGCCTCTTCTGGGGAGAGGGACTCTGCATTATCGCGCTGAGCAGGGTCTTGTCTTTTGAATGCTGCACTGCACAGGCGATCTCACAGCTCCTGCAGCCCATACATCTTTCAGGTCTGACAAATACCTGATCCATGGCTATCCCTCCTAAAGCTTGAGTCCCAGGGCCTTTCTCCTCTCTGTTAGGGCCTGGTAAAGCGCCTCAACGGCCTTCATGGGATCAGGTTCAACAATGAACCATCCTCCAAGGAGTTCCTTTACAGATGAGGTAAGGACTTCTGTAACTGTCCTGCTACCTGTCACAGGAGGCACCACACCTACATGGGTTGGTAGTCCTGCAGCCACTGCCCATGTGCCAATGGCCAGGGCCTTCTCAGTAACAGGCTCTGGGGCCGAGGCAACAACAGGAAGCCGGTCGATATCTGTACCCAGCTTGTTTGCAATGGCCACTGCCACATCGGCGGCACGCGTGTTGTCCACACATGACCCCATATGCAGAACCAGTGGAAGCGGCCCACCAAGACCTGCAGACTCTCCAATTGCTTTTAATATCGTCTTCAGCCCTTCACCAGCATACCCATCTACAGCCTCTGGGCTCATAAAACCATGCCTTGCAAAGGCACCAGATGCACACCCTGTTGCAAGTATCAGCACATTCCTCTTCGCTAACTCCTTTATCATGGCTATGTAGTTCCTGTCCTGTGGGATCTTCACAGTGTTACATCCTGCAAAGAGACACACGCCGTAGATATTGCCTTCTACAATATTGTCTATAAGAGGCTTCAGGGGATCCTCACTATTAATAGTGCTGAGGGCATTTATTATTGCCTCGGCTGAGAAGCCCACCACAGCAGGACTCGATATGTCGGGTATCTTTACTCTGGAGGGGTCCCTCTTCTTAAAGGCCTCGATGCCAGCCTTTATGATCTCCCTGGCCTTTTCAAGGGCATGGGCCTCATCAAACTCTATGTGCATAGCACCTGAGATCTTTGCTATGGGCATGGTGGTAATAATCTCTGTATGGAGACACTCTGCTATGGAAGAAAGAGCTGGCATAATGCACTGATAATCCACCACTATTGCATCCAGAGCTCCTGTAAGGAGAATGCTCTCCTGGGAGACGGAGCTCGTTGCCATTGGTATTCCATGCCTCATCATCACCTCATTACCTGTACAGCACACCCCAACCAGATTTATACCCTCTGATGCCCCTGCCTCCCTTGCCATGATCTTCAGATCATCTGAGCCAGCAGCCTGGACGATCATCTCACTGAGCAGGGGGTTGTGGCCATGGAGGGCTATGTTCACGGCCTCTGTCTTTAATACGCCAAGATTGGCTGCGGTCTTAACAGGTGAGGGAGTGCCAAAGAGGATATCTGCCAGATCAGTAGCGAGATGGCATGAGGCATAGTCTGCAAGGGCACATTTGATCGTTCCCAGAAGGAGGTTCACGGGATCAGCATCCACTCCATAGGTGGATCTGTGCATTGATTCAGAGACCACACTGTCTATTCCCGTAGGGATAACACCGAGTTTTGAAAACCTCTCTATCCTGCCCTGTGTGATTGTAGTCCCTGCCCATATGAGGGGAGAGTCTTTTTCAGAGAACTCTTCAAGGGCCTTAAGGGCCACACCACGGGCGATATCCTCTATAGAGGCCCCATTAACTTCTACCCCTATCCTTTCTGCCACTGCTTTAAGTTTCTCTGTATCCGTGATCCTGTAGTCTCCTGTCTGACCCTTTGCTACCATGAGGAGGGTATGTGCCATATGTTTTGCGTGGCCTCCGTGGGAGGCAGTACCTGCAGCCACTGCCCTCATCAGTCCCCTTGCAACCATTACATCTGCATCTGCACCACAGACACCCCTCTGGGGCCCATCCTCAAATGGGCTTATCCTGCAGGGACCCTGCATACAGTTCCTGCAGCACAATCCTGTCTCCCCAAATCCACACTGGGGTAATTGAGCCTCATACCTGTCCCACACAGTAGATAAACCAAGGGCCTTTGCATTCTCTATAGCAAGATTTGTCCCCCGATCCATTGACCTCTCCATCTGTCTCCCTCCTCTCGTCTGTGTTATTTGTCCCTGTTCATAATTTTAATTATATCCGCTAAACATATCAACAAAAAAATCCCTCATAATCTACAGCTCTATGGTAAAATCTACCTCAAGGGCCGTGTGGACAGATAGGCCCTGATAAAGAGGGGGATAAAATGTCAAGGCTGTTTCGCCCTGTTAGCAGTGCGGTTGCAGAGTGGTTCTTTAATTTTTATAAGCGGAGCATAAATGCCATTGATCCCCCTTTGAGGGTTGTCTTTGAAGAAATACCCAATGGATGGATAGAGAAACCCTGCTGGGGAGACCTCACCTGGGTATGGAGGAAGAGCGGTATCCCTGCCACTGGTATTGCGGGTTTCATATGTGGAGACAGTGACCCTTTTGGCTGTTCAACCCTCTGGAATCCAGAATCACCAAATTATCTTGCATGGTGCGGAACGTACATATATAAGCCTGACAGTCTCAGGGCCTTTTATCATCCAGAGACAGGCGCAACAAAACTGGCAAGGGAGATCGGATATAAAGATGATATTACATGGTCAAAAATGTATGGCAATAAAAAGGCGTTCTATGAAGAGATACATATCGAAAGACTGGATCAACCCCTTATCTCTGTGCCTTTTCAAAGTGAGTCATATTTTTCTACAGTTCGGTGCCAAACATATCTTGGACCTAAAAGCAGGAGTTTTACTGCCAGGCTGGCGAGTGCAAGCATGGCAAGGTTATATAAAAAGACCTCTGGTATCACATTGGATGATGAATTCTTCTTACCTGCGGCAAAGTTTTGTAAGGGACGCTCATATGATAATTTATTACGGGATGTGTGGGTAACACGTATACTATTTCCTGAAGAGGGAATTATATATGTAGTTTATGCCACTTCAGTGAGGGCAGAAGATGATTCTTGGAATTATACGCGGTTATTACAATCAGAGTTTGAAAGATTCTTTAAAGGGGTAAGGCTTCTTAAGCATCCTTGATAAATAATCTGTCTCACTATACATTAAAATAAGACACTATGAACATCCTCATCACAGGCGGGACGGGTTTTATCGGGTCTGCATTGACAGAGGAGCTCCTCAGGGAGGGCCATAATGTGGTTATCACCACAAGGAGGCGTGAGAGCATGTGGTATGAGGACAGGGGTATCCTTAAGTGGTCGCCTCCTGCGCTCATCCCCTCTGACATCATCTCCCGGATAGATGCGATCATAAACCTTGCAGGCGAATCGATCGCGTCTGGACGATGGACCGAGGAGAGGAAGGCACTCATAAGGCAGAGTCGTATAGATACCACCCGTGCTATAGTGCAGTCGATAAGGAATGTCAACAGGCCCCCTGGTATCCTTATCAGTGCATCTGCGGTTGGGTATTATGGTGCCCGCGGGGATGAGGAGCTTACCGAGGACTCCCCGCCTGGGAATGACTTTCTTGCCGATGTGTGTAAGGAGTGGGAGGGAGAGGCCATGAAGGCAGAGGATGAGGGGGTGAGGGTGGTGATCACAAGGATAGGGCTTGTGCTTGGTCCAGGTGGTGGATTGCTATCAAGGATGGACAGGCCGTTCAGGTTCTTCATCGGTGGACACATAGGCACTGGCAGGCAGTGGTTTTCATGGATACACAGGGCCGACCTGATAGGGATAATGAGGTTTATCCTTGAGCATGATGAGATAAAGGGGCCTGTTAATGCCACGGCACCACATCCTGTTACAAACAGGGAGTTCAGCAAGGCCCTTGGCAGGGCTCTTGGGAGGCCGTCATGGTTTAATGTCCCATCGTTTGCCATAAGATTGGCCCTCGGCGAGTTTGGAGAGATGCTGCTTACGGGCCAGAGGGTGATACCTGAGAAGATCATCAAGGCAGGATATCAATTTCAATATACAGATGTTGAGGAGGCCCTGAGGTCGATATACAGGGAGAATGCCTAAGCCTGCCAGTTCAGTCTGTTCATCAGGTTCCTATTCTCCCTGAACCATGCAACGGTCTTTTTTATACCCTCCTCTATGGTTGTCCTGGGCGTCCAGCCAAGGAGCCTTCTTGCCTTTTTTATATGTGCCCATGTGGCCTTGATGTCCGCAGGGTGTCTCGGTAGCCTCTTCCTCTTCGCCTTTTTGCCGAGACTCTTCTCGATAAGCCTTATCACGGTATTCAACCTTACAGGGTTGTCACTGCCAAGGTTTATTATCTCATAGCCAACAGGTTTAAGTGCCTTTATTGTTCCATCGGCAATATCATCGATATATGTAAAGTCCCTGCTCTGGTTGCCATCTCCAAAGACAGGGATCGCCTCTCCTGCCTCAATATTCCTTATAAACCTGAAGATACTCATATCAGGCCTTCCGGCTGGTCCATACACGGTGAAGTATCTGAGGATGGTTATATCCAGTTTATAGAGATAATGATAGGCATAGCTCAGGACCTCGGCCCCCTTCTTTGTTGCCGAGTATGGTGCAAGGGGGGTGTCGGTCTTAAGGGACTCCTTAAAGGGCATCTCCTCAAGGCCGTATATACTCGATGTCGAGGCAAGGACGAACTTCTTCACTTTAAACTCCTTCATACATTCAAGGAGGTTCAAGGTCCCCTTGATATTGGTATCGAGATACACCCACGGGTCTTCAACAGAGGCCCTCACACCGGCCCTTGCAGCAAGATTTATCACGGCGTCGATCTTATTGTCAGAGAAGAGGGTGCGGAGTTTTGCATAATTTGAGATATCCATCTTATAGAACCTGAAATTTGGCCTCTCAAGGAGGGTCTTGAGCCTCCACCTCTTGAGTCTTGGGTCGTAATAGGGGTTGATGTTGTCAACCCCTATGACATTCCTCTCCATATCAAGGAGTATTTCTGACACCTTCCAGCCGATAAACCCTGCACAGCCTGTAACAAGTATATTCTTCAAGCTATAGCCTCCAGTAGTTAAAACCTGCCCTGATGGCCTGTTCCTTTTTGAAGAATGCCTTTACATCAATAAGCACAGGATTGCCATTGCAGAGACCCCTCAGGTATCTGAGGCTGAGGTTCCGATAGGCCCTGTGTGCCACGGCAAGGATTATGCCGTCATAGGGTCTTTTATCATCGATCTCCTCTAACAGTGAGATGCGATATTCCCTTTCAATCTCCCTCTTCTCTGCGTATGGATCGTGAATGAATACCTCTATCCCATATCCCCTGAGCTCGTTATAGATATCGATCACCCTGGAGTTTCTTGTGTCCCTGATATTTTCCTTGAATGTGAGGCCGAGGATAAGGATCCTGCTATCCTTTACGGATCTGCCTGAGTGGATCAACTGTTTTATGGTATTTTCAGCCACATAGAACCCCATGTTATCATTTATCCTTCTTCCAGCGAGTATGACCTCGGGGTGATAGCCAAGCTCCTGGGCCTTGAAGGTCAGGTAATAGGGGTCAACCCCTATACAATGTCCGCCTACAAGCCCTGGCTGGAACGGAAGGAAGTTCCATTTTGTCTGGGCTGCCTTGAGCACCTCCTGTGTATCGAGGCCCATCCTGTTGAATATAATGGCAAGCTCGTTCACGAGTGCGATATTGAGATCTCTCTGGATGTTCTCTATCACCTTTGCCGCCTCGGCCGTCTTTATGTCAGGGGCCCTATACACACCTGCCTTAACCACCGAGCCATATATTCTTGCAAGCAGATCGAGGGTCTTTCTGTCCTGGGCAGAGACCACCTTTATGATGTTTGTAAGGCCATGGGCCTTATCACCAGGATTGACCCTCTCAGGGGAATAGCCAACCTTAAAATCCCTGCCACATCTCAGCCCTGATGCATCCTCCAGTATCGGAACGCATATCTCCTCGGTCACACCTGGATAGACAGTGGACTCATATACAACAACAGCGCCCCTCCTGAGGTTCCTTCCGACCGTCTCCGAGGCAGACTTCAGGGGTGAAAGGTCGGGTATCTTGTGTTCATCAATGGGGGTGGGAACCGCTATTATTATTACCGATGCCTCTCTCAGCCTCGCGGGATCGGATGTAAAGGTTATGTTGGGTGATCTCAGGTCTCTCCTGCCTGCCTCGCCTGTTCTGTCAATCCCCTGTGAGAGCTCTTTTACGCGTTCGGTATCCGTGTCAAACCCTATAACCCTGTATCTCCTTGCCAGCTCCACCAACAGCGGGACACCCACATAACCGAGTCCGACAACCCCAATACAGCGTCTTCCTTTTACGAGTTCACCGAATAATCCGCCTTCTTTCATGATTCCTCAGTCTGTTATAATACAGCAAAAAAGGGGGAAAAACAAATACCCATACCCTGGTGATGAGGATCCTTCATACCGAGTGGTCTGATGACATGGGAGGGCAGGAGAAGAGGGTTCTGGCAGAGATGGTAGGGCTCAGGAGGAGGGGTCATTATGTTGCCATAGCCTGCAGGGGACACGCGAAGATAAGGGCAGAGGCAGAGGGGCTCGGCATAAAGACCCATATCCTGCCCTTCAGGAGGCCCTATGATATCGAGAGTATATTCAGACTCATCAGGTTGATCCAGAGGGAGAGGTTTGAGATCGTTAATACCCACAGTGGAGTCGACTCCTGGGTAGGCGGGCTGTCTGCAAGGCTCGCCAGGGCACCCGTGCTTGTAAGGACAAGGCACTTAAATATTCCATTGAGGAGGAATCCCCTGAATTTTATTCATTATCTTCCAGACATGTATATCACATGTGGAGATGACATGAGGATGAGGCTTATAAAAGACTGCGGATTCCCTGAAGATCGTGTAATCAGCATCCCCACAGGAGTTGATAGGGAATTCTTTGAGGTAAGGAGGGACAAGCGCCGGGCGGTGAGGTATGGATTGTCAAAGGACTCTCCGGTCATAGTGAATGTTGGGATCCTGCGGAGTGTTAAAGGGCATGAGGTCACATTTCGGGCGGTAAGGACGGTTATTGAGAGGGTGCCTGATGCGAGGTTTCTGATAGTCGGTGATGGGCCTGCCCGTGAGAGGCTTGAGAGGATGGTGGATGATCTTGATATTCGTAAATATGTGATCTTTACAGGTTTTGTCAGGGATATCACAGAGATATATTCACTATCTGATATCGCAATATTGAGCTCATGGTCTGAGGGTCTTCCTCAGAGCCTGACCCAGGCGATGGCAGCAGGGGTGCCTGTTGTTGCAACGGCAGTTGGTGGTGTGCCCGAGGTGGTCATTCATGAACAGACAGGCCTTCTTGTGGAGGCAGGGGACAGCCAGGGCCTTGCAAGAGGTGTTATAAAATTGCTGGAAGATCCTGGATTATGTAGAAGACTTGCAGAAAAAGCAAAACAACATGTGATGGATAGATATACCATGGATCACATGATTGAAAGCATCGAAGCACTTTATATTGAATTATTAAAGAGAAAGGGGCATGATCCTTCATCTTTATGGCCTCAACATCACCATATTCCAGGAGGCGGGTGATTAAAAACTTTAAGCTCAGGCTTTCAAAATCGACGTCCCAGAGATATCTTTTCAAAAAGTCGATATTATTGGAAAAACATAATTGGAGGCCGTAAAATAAAAAAACTATAAAGGATTTAGCAGGCTCAGCAGGAGATTGAAGACCAACAAAGGAAGTATTCTATAGGCTATCTCTTCCCATAGATAATTGATTGAATGAATATCCTCCATACAGAGACCCTTAAACGCTGGGGTGGCCAGCAGAACAGGGTGCTTGTAGAGTCAAAGGGGCTTATCCAGAGGGGACACAGGGTCGTCATCGCCTGCAATAGAGGGAGTGTGCTCGCCAGAAAGGCAAAGGATGCCGGTATAAAGGTGTATGAGCTCGATATGAATAAGAAGACCTACTTCAGGACCATCCCCCAGTTAATGGGTATCATCAAGAGAGAGGAGATCGATATTGTGTCCACGCACAGTTCTGTGGATAGTTGGGCAGGTGGTATAGCAGCAAAGCTCACCGGACGGAAGTTAGTGAGGTTCAGACACAATCTTTATCCCATCGGGAGAGACCCCCTTACAAAATTTATTTATGGTATGCCTGATATATTTATTGTAACAAGTCATGCCACACGTGACATCCTTAAGAGTCGCGTAGATGAAAAGACGATAGCGGTTGTTCCTTCTTCTGTTGACCTCGGACGTTTCACCCCCGAAACAGATGATCTTCGGAGAGAACTACAGATGACTCGGGACACCATGGTCATAGGCAATACCTCCACATTTACTTGGACAAAGGGACTTGAGTCTCTCCTCCAGGCGTTTAATCTTATTCATGAGAAGATCCCCTCTGTACTTATGATAGCTGGCAGGGTGTCCGAGACAAAAAAGGACAAATACCTTAAACATATACAGGAGGATCTGAGAGAGAAGGTGTTTCTGTTAGGCCATAGAGAGGATATCCCAAAGGTGTTAAAGACTTTTGACATTTTTGTCTTCCCGTCAGTATTAGACAGCACCCCTCAATCCCTCCTTGAGGCAATGGCGATGGAAAGGCCGGTGGTCGTCTCTGATATCCCCACATTCAGGGAGTTTATAGTCGATGGCGAAAACGGCCTCTTTTTCAGGGTGAGGGATCCGATGGATATAGCCAGGAAGGTGCTCTTTTTGATACATAATAGGGAGCTCAGGGAGAGGCTCGGCAGGAACGCGAGGCGCACAGTGATTGAGAGATTCACTGTTGAGAGGATGCTCGATAAGACAGAGGCGTTATACAGGGAGCTCTTGTCTTCTCCATCAAGGCCATGATGATCAGGAATTCCATACCTGTGGTGATGTATCACCATGTATCACCAGCAGGCTGGGGACTCACGATCTCGCCAGGCCTCTTTGAGGAACACCTGAGCTATCTAAAGAGGGATGGATGGAAGACCCTCTCGGGTGATGAATTCCTTGAGATCATTCAGGCAGAAGAGATACCGGCCAAGTGTGTGCTCTTAACATTTGATGATGGCTTTGCGGACAATTATGTGTATGCCTATCCGATCCTCAAGAGGTATGGCATGAAGGCCATCCTCTTTGTGGCAACCTCTTTTATAGAGGATGTGGAGGTTAATCGGGATGAGTTCAGGCCACTGCCCCATAAAGAGGCATGGGAGATGGCGTTTACAGAGAGGCGCCACGAGGTGATGTGCACATGGGCTGAATTGAGGGAGATGGAGGAGGAAGGGGTGTTTGATATCCAGTCTCATAGCCATACTCATGAAACACCCGTATACATAAAGGAGAGGAGATATCGTGAGTTGAGGGAGGACCTGCTCAGGGGCAAGAGGGATATCGAGGAGAGGCTTTCGAAGAGGGTCCTTCACCTTGGGTGGCCAAAGGGTTATTATGATGAGGAGGGGATAAGGATCGCCACGGAGCTCGGCTTTAAGGCCCTCTATACGACCGAGAGGGGTCCGAATATACGCGGGACCCTGAGGGAGGTTCGGAGGTTACCTGTAAAGGGCGATGGCAGATGGCTTTTGAACAGGCTCAATATCTACTCCTCGACACTACTCAGCAAACTCTATCACTCTGTAAGGATAGGTTGAGGGATCATGAAGGAGTACAGGGGCGAGGTATTGAGGGCACGGTATGATGAGCATCGTATTGATGTAACGGTGTTTGAAAGGATGCAATCCCTTTTAAGGGATGTGCCACGGATATTCTCTCCACTAAAAGGCGGCATAGAAGAGATCCAGGAGATATACAGAAGGATCCCATACGATTCATACCGGTGGCTGGATACAGGGGATGCCGGTGAGTATCTAAGTGCACAGGGCATAAAGCTTGCAAGACAGCCCCTTCTCTATATCGATGGATTCTTCCTCATCCCGACCGTTAAGAAGACCTCCCTGTTCTATCATATTGAATCTGATCATTTTGTAAAGATCCTCCATCCACTCTCTTTAAAGGATCGGATCGTCTCCGCGCTCGTTGACCGTGGATATCATCTCTACAACCTCTCCCGGCGGTTGAATCGTATCAATATAGGGGTGCCGGATATAATGGCATATGGATACATCACCCGGGGCAGAAGGGTATTCTTTATAATGGACAGGATCAAGGGAGAGTCACTCTATCCAGTGATGGTGGGTGATAGGACCATGCCGCTGGATATATACTATAATGTTATCGATAAGGTGATAAGACTACATAGAGAGGGGTACTGGTTCGGGGATTTCAGGCTGTCGCATGTGTTTGTCCATGAAGGTGAGGTAACAGGGATTGTTGATATAGACAGCATTAAAAAAAACTTCCCGTTCAGGATAAACAACCTCGCAAAGGATATAGCCGGATTCAATCATCCCAGACTGCCCCTTTCATCCACCCAGAGGCAGGATATCTTCTCTTATTATATTGAGCAGATGGATATCAAGAGGAAAGACAGGTTCTACAGTCTGCTGAGGCATTACACCCGTAGGAGATGGGATAGATCGTGATGTCTACCACGGATGTGCCATTGATAAAGGGCCAGAGGCCTGTTAGGCCATTGAAGAGGAACAAGACCATTCGATACAGATTTAACAAGGTATATGCTGCCATTTTTAATTCCATCTACAGGGACGGCCTGCGATATCACGCCTTAACTCCAGAGGAGTCGTTGCAGATACTGCTGCAGACAAGGAAGTCACTGATACGATTTGGCAATGGGGAGTCAGAGATAATGGTGGGCTCAGGCATGGGAACGCAGGAGTATCATAAGGATTTAAGAAGGGGGCTGATCGAGATCATTAAAAACTATTCTCCTCAATCCAACTACCTCCTCGCCCTTACAAACTGGCAGTTATGTAAAAGCGTGGATGAACTGAAGGCCACCCCAGGGAAGAAGGCGTATTACATATGGAGATTCATGAGATACCTGTACTGGAGGCTCGGTATGGATAAGATAGATATGCCCTTTCTGGAGGCAGATATGTTCAGGATAGGGCCTGTTGGCCTTAAGAAGGAGGAGATAAAGACCCTGTGGCAGGGTATATCCAATATCATCATTGTTTATAACAGTAAAAAGCATTTTGATCTATTCCGGAAGGAGCATAAGGATAAAAATGTATTCTTTATCCAGATCCCTGATAAGAATTTCTTTTATATGATCCCCCAGACCCGTCAGGAGATTACAGATACTATAAAAGGATATAGTATCGATAAGGGGGATCTGGCCGTTCTGGTTGCAGGGGGCCCAGGGGCAAACATCCTCTGTTACAACCTCTGCCAGAGGGATGGTGTTCTCTGCTATGATATGGGCAACTTCTTTCATATGCATTACCATATATGACCTCAATAATTAAATGAATAAATCTGACAAAAAGACCTTCAATATCCTCCATGTAATCACCCGACTTCCCGTAGGTGGGGTTGAGAACATGCTATTAAAGGTCGTTACTGGCTATGACAGGAGCCGCTTCAACCCTGTTGTATGTTGTATAAAAGAGGGCGGAGAGATTGCGGATGAGTTGGTCAGACGCGGGATTAAAGTGCATATACTCCACAGGATGAAGGGGCATGGTTTTGACTGGAGGGCCATCAGGGATGTATACCGGGTTATCAAGGAAGAGCGTATCCACATCCTCAGGACCCATCAATATCATGCAAACCTGTACGGGAGGCTTGCAGGTATTGTGGCAGGAGTGCCTGTTATTATCCCATCATTCCATAATCTCTATCTGTCTCCTGATAGGCCCAAATTTCACAGGATGTTAATAAACAGACTGCTCGCTGTATGGTCTGACCGTCTGGTTGCTGTTTCAAGGGCGGTAGCAGAGGATATACAGAGGTTTGACAGGGTTTCACCTGAGAAGATCAGGATAATACACAACGGGGTGGATATCGAGAGGTTCAGGGTCTCGATTAATAAGAAGGATGCAAGGAGGATGTTTGGATTGCCCGAGGAGGGACGGATAGTCGGATCACTCGGGAGGTTAACACAGCAGAAGGGATACGAGTATCTGATCGAGGCTGTATCAGATATAAGAGAGGTGGTGGTTGTTATAGCAGGAGACGGACCCCAGAAGGCCGAACTTCAGAGGAAATGTGAGAGCCTGGGTGTGGAATGCAGGTTTTTGGGAGCCATTCCCCCTGAAGAGGTGCCGTGTTTCTTAAGGGCATTAGACATATTTTGCAGTCCCTCTCTGTGGGAGGGCCTTCCCTCTGCCCTTATAGAGGCCTTGGCCTCAGGACTTCCGGTTGTAGTCTCTGACATACCTCCACACAGAGAGATAGCAGGCGATGCAGGGGTCTATGTCTCTCCTGCAGACTCTACAGGCCTCGGTAGGGCTATAAAGGGGCTGATTGACGACACATCACGACATAAGAGGTTCATCCGTGCGGCCATGGAAAGGGCTGAATTATTCAGCATATACAAGACGATCAGGGAGTATGAGGCCCTATTCGAGGATTGCCTGAGGGGAGTACACCATTTATGAGTCGTTATCGTATCCTCCTTATATGCGCCCTCTCAAGGCCATGGAACGATGGGTGGTGCTATAAGGCAGGGTTTGAGAAGAACGGACACGCGGTTCTTGCCCTTGATCCATCACAGGTCTCCGAGCCTGTAAAGAGGGTCTTTGAAGTCACCTCGGAATTCAGGCCCCACCTCATCCTCCATACAAAGGATGAGTTGAGGGCAGAGGTCTTCCAGGATTTAAGGGACTATACAAAGGTGGTCCAATGGTATCCCGATCCTGTTGTCCCAGAGTGGTTACCTGATTATGTGGAGGCGTGTGATACCTTCTTCACAATGGCAGAGGGACTGGTGGAGCGGCTCAGGATGTACAACCCAAATGTATTCTGGTTGACCCAGGCATTTGAGCCATCATTATATGAGATAAAAGGGATAACCGAGAGGGACAGAAGGCTCTACAGCTCGCAGGTAACCTTTGCAGGGAATCTCGGTTCAAAGCCTCAATACCTGCCAAGGAGGAGGATCTTGCAGCGGATACTGGAGGAGGGTATCGAGTTGAAGTGGTGGGGCCCCCCCATACCAAGGAAGATCTCCACCCTCCCTTTAATCCTTGGCAGGCTTGGAAGGGCTTATGGTGGTAAATTTATCTGGGGGGAGGATCATGCAAAGATGGCCAGGCTCTCCAAGATATACCTGGGGATAGACTCACAGCCACATATAAGAAAATCCATGAGCGGGAGGATGTATGTAGCTGCTGGCTGTGGGGCGTTTTATATGTGTCAGCATGTTGAGGGGATAGAGGAGGTGCTCGAACCCGATAAGGAGATCGTGACCTTCAGGGATGAGGACGAGATGATGGATAAGATAAGGTTTTATCTAAAGAATGACACCCTACGTGAGGAGATAGCCAGGGCAGGACAGGCAAGGGTGTTAAAGGAGCACACCTATGAGATAAGGATAAGGCAGATGATCTCAATTATAGAGCAGCATCTTTGAATCCTTACGTCTTTGGAATAAATTAGCGGGTGTATTCTACAATGTCAAGACAAATGTATGAGAGATATGGTTAATATAGAGTATGGGTAAGAGAGGGGTAAGGAATATCCTCGTCCTCATGCCTGACAGGCATATGGGGAATCTCATAGTCTCTATTCCGGCCATACAGGGGCTCAGGGAGTTTTATATAGATGCCAGGTTTTACCTTGCAATTGACAGCAGATACACAGAGGTCGTTGAGGCGGTGGCAGGACTGGACAGTTTGATCCCCTATCCCAGGGAGGAGATGGTGAAGGGTTCCTATTTTAAGCATTCGTTCCTGTTCCTGCAGTTTGTCAGGAGGCTGCGGGGGGCCCGTCCAGATGTGGCTATCGATCTCTGCGGGAGAGAGTATTCTTCGGTGCTCACCTTGCTCTCAGGCGCATCCATCCGATATGGTCCGGCCATCTCAAAAAGGGCGTTCCTTTACAACAGGAGGGTCACCTTCTCTGACAGGGATCATAAGCTCTTCAGCTATCTTGATATAGCCTCTGCCGCAGGTGCAGATACAACGGTCAGGTTTAATCTCAGGCCATCTGACAGTAAGAGGCTCTCTCTGATGGAGAAGCTGAGAGGTCATGGGGTAGAGCTTGACAGGGGCATCGTCTGCATCCATCCAGGGGCAGGGAAGGTGTATAAGCTCTGGAGTCTTGAGGGTTTTGCAGAGATATCAGACTGGCTATACTCAAAAGGTATTCAGGTGGTCTTTATCGGTGGAGAGGAGGATGGCAGGATCATCAAGGAGATAGGGTTGATTACACGGTATCCATTTTATAATACCGCAGGCATGCTGTCACTTGGTGAGTTGATGGCCCTCTTCGAGAGGAGTTCCCTCTTTATAGGCAATGATAGCGGGCCGATGCACCTTGCAGGCGCAATGAATCTGCCCATTGTGGGATTGTTCGGACCTGCGGATGAGAGGAGGTGGGGGCCTTTGACGGATAAAAAGGTCATCCTGAGGGGAAGGGAGAGGTGTCAGAGGTGCTACGGGAAGGACTGTGATCTTGGCTTTCAGTGTATAAAGGGTGTCAGGGTCGAGGATGTAAAAAGGGGGATTGAGGATCTACTAAAAGATGCAATGGAGAGACAGGCTGGGTAGGATAGTCGAGGCAGGTATATACATATATCTGATATTCCTGTTGCTGTCAAGGGGTGAGGGTATCAGAAACGTCATCCTTTTTGGTAACTTCATCCTCTGGCTGGTTATATATGAGAAGAAGGTCTCGCTTATAAGGCACCATGTATATATAGCCCTTCTCGCCTTTATTGGTAGCGCTGTGATCTCCTCCATATTCTCACTCGATCATGCATACTCCCTCTTTGAACTCACCAAGGAGCCCTTGAGGGCCTTTCTCCTGTTCCCTGTATTCATGGCCTTTCTCGATGATCAAAGGAGGCTTTTGAGGGTCTGCTATGCCCTTACATTTGCACTCGTTGTAATCTTATTAAATGGGTATTACAGCTATCTCATAAAGGGGCTGGAGATATTCCACTCCCGAACCTGGCTACTCAGTGAGTGGTATAATAAGTATGCCTCTTATTTAAACATCCTCTGGCCATTTATGATCCCCCTCTTCCTTTATACAGACAGGAGGATCCTGAGATCGACGGTCATAGCGATATACCTCCTGACCATCACCGCGTTGATACTGAACGGGACGAGAACGGCCTGGCTCTCTTTTATCACCATCCACCTGATATGGCTCTACTTTGGAAGGGAGGCGATTAAGAGGTTGAATATAAACCTCTTCATTCTGGTATTAACCATTATTGTTATCACAGTGATACTGACGATATACTCTCCATATGTTGAGGAGAAGATAATGACATCCATCCCCCAGTTAAACACCCTTAATTACAGGACGACAGGGTGGAGGGCGGCTGTAGAGGCATTCAGGGCCAGGCCACTATTGGGCTGGGGATATGGAGAGATGATATTCCACAGGGATGAACCGTTTAAGGAGACGTCATTTAAGAGACGCCCATATGTAGAGGTAAAGGATGAGGATTCAGAATGGCGCCTGTATCTGGACGATCCCCATAACACCTTTTTAATGGTCCTGTTCCATCAGGGCATCATAGGGTTGACCGCTTATGTTGTATTGATAGGGCTGGCCGTCTCCGTTCTCTGGGGTGCTATAGTGAGACAGGGGGAGGGATGGAAGAGACATTTCATGATAGCCTGTCTGAGCAGCCTGATCGGCAATTTTATAGTCTATGCCTTCTTTAATCCTATAAGATTCCACTATCTTGCGGTGATCATCGCATTGGGTATGGCTGCTATGAGAGGGGATGAGGATAGCCATAATTAGAAAGAGGTACACCTTTCATGGAGGCTCAGAGGGGTATTCTGAGGCTCTTGTGAGGAGGCTCTCTGAAGGTGGCCATGAGGTGCATATATTTGCTATCAAATGGACAGATGGGGGGAGTTCAAATGTTCATTTTCATCACATCCCTGTCATCGGATTTAACTCCTTTCTGAGGGACCTCAGCTTTGCCATATCGAGCTTCTTTAAGATTAGAAGAGAGAGGGGTTATTTTGACATAGTCCAGAGTCATGACAAGACCCTCTATCAGGATATCTATCGTGCAGGTGATGGGTGTCATATTGAGTGGTTGAAGAGGAGGTGGAGGAGGGAAGGGCCTGGTGGAAGACTGTCCATCCTGCTTAACCCCTATCACTGGCTCATACTCGCCATCGAGAGGCTTATCTTCAGGGCCCGCAGGTTCAAGGTGATCGTGGCCATCTCGGAGATGGTGAAGAGGGATATAATGGAGAATTATGGAGTGGATCCGTCCCTGATACGGGTCATTTACAATGGGGTTGACCTCCAGAGGTTTACACCATCAAACAGGGATAGGTTCAGGCACGAGATCAGGGGGAGATACGGGATTGGTGAGGAGGAGTTTGTCGTCCTGTTTGTTGGTTCGGGTTTCAAGAGGAAGGGCCTGAGATTCCTGATTGAGGCCATTGAGACCATCCAGGGGCCTGTTACCCTCTTGGTTGTTGGCAGGGGGAGACACAGTCACAGGACAGGGCCTCAAAGGGTCATATTCTGTGGCCCGCAGAGGGATATCCACAAGTATTATGCAGCATCTGACATATTCGCCTTCCCCACCATATATGAGCCGTTTGGAAATGTCCATCTTGAGGCACTGGCAAGCGGGCTTCCGGTGATCACGACAAGACAGAGTGGTGCAGCCGAGATCATCGAGGACGGAAGGCAGGGGTTTGTCATAGAGAGTCCCGAAGAGGTCATGACAATGGCTGAGAGGATAGAGCTTCTTATGGACCAAAAGAGGAGGGAGCAGATGGCAGTAGAGGCGAGGAGGCTCGCAGAGGGGTTCTCCTTTGAATCACATATAAATGAATTGATACGCCTGTATCAATCGATCAGGAGTTGAAAAATTCCCTGGTCTTTTCCTCAACAAACCGCTTAAACTCCTCCCTGAACCGCTCCACAGAGAACCTCTCGGCATTCTTCCTTATCTCATATGGATTGAACCTCTCCTCCATGGACTCAAACCTTTTTACAGCCCCAATCAATGCCTCAGGGGTCTGTTTATGAAAGAATAGGCCTGTGGGCGGTTTTATTTCGGAATGCCCATCCTCCTGGAAGGGTATCACCGTCTCTGTCACCCCTCCCCTTCCATAGGCTATAACAGGCACCCCGCATGCCTGGGCCTCTACAGGAGCGATACCAAAGTCCTCCTCTGCTGCATATACAAAGGCCCTTGCCCTCTGTATGTAGAGCCTGAGGACATCATCACTGAGATAACCCATGAGCTCGATGTTCCTCCTGGCAAGCCCCTTTATCTTCTTCAGTTCAGGCCCTTCGCCTATTACAATCAGCGGCAGGCCCAGCCTTACAAATGCCTCCACAACGATATCCACCCTCTTATAAGGAACCATCCTTGAGACCGTTATGAAGTAATCCTCCCTCTTATCGCTTATCGTGAAGTTCTTTATATCAACCGGCGGGTATATCACCTCTGCATCCCTCCCGTATGCCCTCTTTATCCTGTCCCTTATATAATGAGAGTTACACACGAAGTGATCAACACCCCTTGATGTGGCGACATCCCACCTTCTCAGGGCCTTAAAGAACGGGGCCGTGATGCTGGCAACAACCGCCCTGTCAAGGCCCTTTGCCTGGATGTAGAGGTGCTGGAGGTCCCATATATACCGCATCGGTGTATGGCAATAGCAGATATGGAGCTGCTGGGGTATCTTCCTTATGCCCTTTGCAGTTGCATGGGAGCTTGAGATGATGAGGTCATACCCTGAGAGGTCGAACCTCCTGATGGCAAATGGCATGAGTGCAAGATAGGCACGGTATTCTGTCCTTGCCATGGGCAGGTGCTGGATGAGCGATGTCTTGACATTTTTGTTTAATAAAAACCCCCTCTTGTCCTCAGGTGTAAAATCGATAAGGCTATACAGGTCTGCCTCAGGATACAGCCTTATTATCTGCTCCACCACCTTCTCAGAGCCTGCATAGCTCACAAACCATTCATGCACTATCGCTATCTTCAAATCTATCCCTGCCAGTAATTACTATGCATACTCAACCTTTTCTTTATTGTTAATGGTAAGGTGATATGGTGATACCCGATCTTGTAGCCCAGGTATTTTGATATGGCCTCACCGAACAGGTAAGGAAGCCAACCTAATGCCCTGTTCTTAACAAGATACCTCACCTCCTCTATCAGAAATCTTATCCCGGTATCCCCGAGCCTTGAGGCCCTTATGACGTCCCTGTTCATCCTCAGAAAGACGCCGATGTCGAAGTATCTTCTAAACTGGTCTGCCCATGTATAATTGTGTGAATGTATGACCATGGCCTCAGGAACATAGGCGATCTTATAGCCCCTCATAATTAGCCTGTTTGCAAACTGCATGTCCTCGTTCATTATCAACCCCTCGGTGAACCCCCCAACCTTCTCAAACTCCCTCCTCCTTATCGCCGAACAGACATTGCTGAAGAAGAAGGTCTTTATCCCCATCCTTGATACGCTCTCCCTGTCATTTATAAACGCCCTGTCAGGGTAGTTAAAGAGCCTGGAGAACCTCTCCGTTGGTTTTGCATCAGGTGCTGGTATGTGTCTTCCGTAAGAGGCCGGAATGGCAGGGTCATCAAGTGGCCTTATGAGGTTTTCAATGAGGTATTCATTTGCAGGAAGGGCGTCCTGTGTGAGGAAGACGAGGATGTCTCCCCTTGCATGTTTGACGGCAAGGTTTCTTGTGCCACCGTGGTCGAAATGCCCGCTCAGGACTATCCTCGTCCTTGCACCAAGGGAGTCGGCTATACTTACAGTCCTGTCCCTTGAGGAGGAGTCAATGACTATTATCTCAGGGGGTATGGTCTGCCCTTTGAGTGAGACGATCAGTCTGTGGATATATGCCTCTGCATTCCGTGTGGGTATGATGACACTGACCATAGGGTCTCTCAACCGATACCAGCAGGATAGGACATGAAAAGATTATAACAGAATAAAGACCTTAATTGGGCCAATAACCCCTGTTCACCACATCGGGGGTAGCAATATGGTATAATCTCCTATGGCCGAGGCCACCACAACAAAGAGGGGGGAGGTCCCCTTTATAAGTGGGGATGAACTCCCAAAGGTCCCCTTCTTTATAAATGGCGTGTCCTCTCGATTCATCCGTGAGAATATGATCATCCCCCTTGAGTTAAAGGACAATGTGCTCAAGGTGGTTATGGCGAATCCTGATGATAGGCAGACAATCGATGCCCTCAGGGTTGCTACATCTGCAGAGGTGCAGGTCTATACGACCGATCCGAAGGCATTGAGTGATTATATATCCAGATTTTATGATCAGAGGGCAGAGAATGTGAACAGTATTATCGAGGATCTGGAAGAGAGGGACTTTGAGTTTATCACTGAAGAAGAGGAGGATGTGGGCCACCTGAAAGACCTGGCCTCCGAGGCACCGATAATAAGGCTCGTAAACCTGCTTATAACAAGGGCGGTCGAGAGCAGGGCAAGCGACATCCATATAGAGCCCTTTGAGGACGAATTGAAAATCAGATATCGCATAGATGGTGTATTGCATGAGACAGAGTCCACACCAAAGAGGCTCCAGCCCGCGATAGTATCAAGGATAAAGATAATGGCAAAGCTCAACATAGCAGAGAGGAGACTCCCGCAGGATGGGAGGATAAAGCTGAAGGTGGGCGATAGGGAGATAGACCTGAGGGTCTCAACGATCCCTGTGCTACATGGCGAGAGCGTGGTGATGAGGATCCTCCATAAAGAGGGAATCATTATAGACCTTGATAAACTGGGCTTCCCTCCGGACACCCTCTCCAGGTTCAATGAGCTCATCAAGCGTCCAAACGGGATCATCCTTGTTACAGGCCCAACAGGCAGCGGTAAGACAACGACCCTGTATGGTGCACTTGACAAGCTGAACTCACCTGATAAGAAGATCATAACCGTCGAGGATCCCATAGAGTATCAATTGAAGGGGATAAATCAGATACAGGTCAAGCCAAAGATAGGTCTGAATTTTGCAAACACCCTGAGGCACATTGTGAGACAGGACCCTGATATCATAATGATAGGTGAGATAAGGGACCTTGAGACAGCAGAGATAGCCATCCAGTCAGCACTCACAGGACATCTCGTCTTCTCAACACTCCATACCAATGATGCGCCGAGCGCCATAACAAGGCTGGTTGATATGGGCGTGGAGGATTTCCTGCTCTCATCGACCCTGCTTGGTGTGCTTGCCCAGAGGCTCGTAAGGGTCATATGCCCTTCCTGCAAGGAGGTGGTAACATCCAGCACCGAGATGGAGGAGCTCACGAGGTTCGGCATGGATGGGGTCACCCTCTACAGGGGAAGGGGGTGTGAATCCTGCACATATACGGGTTATTATGGCAGGACAGGGATTTTTGAGTTGATGGTCGTTGATGATGACATAAGGAGGCTCATCCTCAAGGGCGGTGATGCGAACCAGCTCAGGGAGCTGGCGAGGAGGCATGGGATGAGGACCCTTGTGGAGGATGGCCTGGAGAAGGTCAGGGCAGGGATAACAACCCTCAGTGAGGTCCTACGGGTGACGCAGGAGGGATAGATGGCCGTCTTCTCCTACAGGGCCACAACCCTTGATGGGCAGGTTGAGGAGGGGGTTATTGAGGCCACAGATGAAAGGGTGGCCATAGAGAAGCTCAGGGACTCAGGCTTCATCCCCCTGAGGATCACCACACCAAAGGAAGACCTCTCAAAGAGGCTGATCTTCCGCAGACCAAGGGCAGATATACTCACCTTTACCGCCGAGCTGTCCGCACTCCTTAAGGCAGGACTTCCTCTTGACAGGAGCCTCAATATCCTGTCTGAGTTATCCGAGGGCAAGGCCATGAAGGGTATAATAAGGTCTATCTTGCAGTCCATAAGGGAGGGGAAGAGCTTTTCCGATGCCCTCCAGAGGCACCCCGAGACCTTCCCACAGCTGTATGTGAACATGGTGAGGGCAGGTGAGGCAGGAGGGGTGCTTGATATAGTGTTGGAGAAGTTGAGGGAGTTCCTTGAATCCACTAGGGAGCTGAAAGAGAGCCTGATCTCAGCCATGATATATCCTGCCATACTCATGCTCACGGGTATTGTATCGATAATAATACTGCTCGTATATGTACTTCCGAAGTTCTCGGTTATATTCTCCGAGATGGGCGCGACACTCCCCCTTCCAACAAGGGTGGTGATTGCCACAAGCAATGTCATCGCCACATACTGGTGGATCATCCTCCTCCTGCTGGTCACGGGTATAATCATCTTCAGGAGATATGTCAACTCCGAAAAGGGCAGATACAGATGGGATGCCTTAAAGCTCAGGCTTATGGGTGACATCATCACGAGGCTTGAGACGGCAAGGTTTACACGCACCCTTGGTACCCTGTTGAGTAGTGGTGTACCCCTCCTTCAGGCTCTTGGCAATTCAAAGGGCACGGTCAACAACCGTGTCATCAGCTCTGCTATCGACATGGTGTCAAAGGATGCAAAGGAGGGGAAGGGTATCGCCACCCCTCTTTCACGTGCAGGTGTCTTTCCGGCCCTTGCCATATCCATGATAAGGGTGGGTGAAGAGAGTGGACAGCTTGACACGATGCTACTGCAGGTTGCCGAGACCTATGAGACGAGCCTCAGGGCAACACTCAAGAGATTCCTCAGCCTGCTCGAGCCTGCCATGATCCTCTTCATGGCCCTTGTCATAGGCTTCATCATACTGTCCATGTTGATGGCCATATTCAGCATAACAGAGCTGCCATTTTAAGATGCCAGCTTTATTGTATAAGAGTTTTTCACCTCAGCAGGGTGAAAAGGTCTCAGGAGATGGTCACTGGTCATTGGTCACGGGTCATTGGTCCTTAGTGAACCGTCAATCGTCAACCGTTGACCACAGGGGCTTTACACTCCTTGAACTGATTATAGTCATCTCCCTCGTCTCCCTGATACTCGGCCTCTCCACAGTCTTTCTTGCAGGCACCCTCTCATCAAGCAGTCTCAGTGCAACGGTGAGAGAGATGGTGACGACGATCAGGCATGCCCGCGCCCTTGCGCAGAGCACGGGCATGAGCCAGTCTGTGATAATAGACCTTGATGCAAGGGCCTATTCAATAGAAGGGCATACCGAAAAGGAGGTCCCTGGGGATGTGAATATCATGGTGGTTGACGGGCTGAATGGCAGGGAGATAGGAGAGGGTACCTACAGGATGGTGTTTCATCCATCAGGCTCTTTTGAAGGAGGGAGGATAGTCCTCTGGAACGACAGGAGGAGGGTGAATATAGACTTAGATCCCATCACAGGTGCGAGGATAACAGAATGAGGATGGTTCAGGATGGTTTAGACGCACGGTCTGCAGTCCTAGACCACAGGGGCTTCACCCTCTTTGAGGTCCTTGTCTCTGTCTCTATATTGAGTATAGCGGTTGTGGTGATACTCCAGCTCTTTTCCGCAGGCCTGAGGAATCTCACAAGCTCTGACGAGTATGTGAAGGCTACCATCAGGGCCGAGGCGATCATGAGGGATGTGGTGGAGGGTGAGATAGAGGAGGGTGAGTTCAGTGTGACGACAGATGATGGCTATGATGTCGATGTCAGGATAAAGGGTGTTGAGGATGAGAGGTTTGAGAATCTTCAGGTCAACCTCCTGAACATAAGCCTGACGCTGAGATGGACAGACGGCGTGAATGAGAAGACCATCAATCTTGATACCATGAAGGTCGTGAAGAGGGGGGGATGAGAGGTATCCGAGGTCCAGGATTCACAATCCAGGGTTCAGGAGGTTTCACCCTCCTTGAGTTGGTGGTCTCCTTTACGATCATAGGTCTCCTTGCCGTTATCATTGCAAGCGCCCTGAGGGTGAGCCTCGGTGCGGTTGAACGGGCAGACAGGATGGTTGATGCCCTGCAGAGGATGAGGACATCAATAAATATTATAAACTCACAGGTGCAGTCACAGGTCCCCCTCACCTATGAGGAGGATGGAGAGAGGAGATACTACTTTGAAGGCAATGGCGAGTCATTGCAGATGGCAACGGCCTACTCGATCTGGAATGGCCAGAGTATCTGTGTGGTCCGTTATGAGGTGGTCTCTGATGAGGGCGATAAAAAGGCACTCAAGGCTTATGAACGCATCATAAGGCCCTCTGAGGGGGCAGAGGATGTTATGGAGACAGAGCTGCTGAGTGGTGCTGATGAGATAGCGTTTGAGTACTTTTATAAAGGGCCCACAGATGAGCATGGTGAATGGGTTGATGAGTGGCCTGAGGAAGGCACCCTGCCTGACAGGCTAAGGCTCAGTATCTCCTATAACGGCTCCAGGTTCTCGATGGTCATCCCTGTAAGGGTAACAGGGAGGGTGATGGATCTTAGTGCACAGAGGGCCTCAGGGGAGGAGACTTTATGAGGCGTGCTTATCCGTCCTCCGTTGATGGTATAGCCCTTGTGCTCGTCCTCTGGGTTCTCACGATCCTCATGACGATAGTCCTGTCTTATTCGTACATGGCAAGGACAGAGACCCTTGCCACTGTCTCATTCAGGCAGTCAGTGCAGGAGAGGTTCATTGCAGAGGCAGGTGTGGAGAGGGCGATCATCGAGCTCTTCTACAGGAAGACCAATCCAGCAGACACCGAGCACATCTGGAGGGTGGATTGCACACCCTACGAGGTGAAGACCAGGAACGGGTATGCCACGGTAAGCCTTACGGATGAATCAGCCAAAGTGGACATAAACAAGGCGTCTGATGTAATATTGAGGAACCTCCTCCTGAACCTTGGGGTTGATGAGGAGAGGGTGGATATCATCGTAGATTCGATAATGGACTGGAGAGACCCTGATGACTTCCACAGGCTACATGGTGCTGAAAGCGACTACTATATGTCACTGCCACAGCCATATAAGGCAAAGAATGCGAATTTCGACTCGATCGAGGAGCTACTCCTTGTGAGGGGTGTGGATCGCGAGTTACTGTATGGAGGGAAGGGTCACAGGGGTATTATAGACTTCCTCACCGTGTATTCAGAGAGCGGTAAGATAAACCTGAAGACCGCACCGCGTGAGGTCCTCCAATCGATCCCAGGTGTTACCCCCGAGATGGCAGATACCATAATATCGTGGAGACAGGAAGAGGGTATCAATATCCAGCAGGCATTGGGACAGAACTATTCATTGATCTCCCGGTATGTCACCCTTGCCGATTCCAACACATTCACCATAGATTCAGAGGCCCACACGGACAGGGGCCATGGATATAGTATAAGGGCAACGGTCAGGCTTTATGGTGTGAACAAGTATAAATACCTTTATTACATGAGTCCTCTGAGGTTGAACCGTGGAGGAGGCGAACAGGAGTCTGACGGGGTTGAGTGAGGATACGACAGAGAGGCTGAAGGCCACACTTCTGTCATTGCACAGGGTCTTGACCTTCAGCCTTGCAGATGAGTCTCTCCTGCCCGAGGGGTTTATCTCTGTCTCCCTGGAGGTGGGGCGTGTAACCTTCGCATATGGCAGAAGGAGCCTTTCAAGGATCAGGATAAAGGCCATAAAGGTTTATACCATAGACGATAGCAGGTATCCACATCCTGGTGAGGTTGCCTCATTCCTTAGGCTATTTCTAAATGAGACAGGCCTGTCAGGCCCTGTGATACTTGTTGTCCCTAAGAGGTGGGTGATCACAAGGGTGGTCGAACTCCCTGCCTCTGTCAGGGAGAACCTCTCAGGGGCTATCTCCTATGAGATGGACAGGCTCACCCCTTTTACGGCAGAGGATGCCCTGTATGACTTCATGGTATTGAGGGAGGGGTCTGAGAGGATCAGCCTCATGCTCACCGCTGTAAGGGCTGAGAGGATAAGGCCGTATATCGATGCTCTCAAGGAGGGTGGCCTCCTTGTTGATAGGCTGGCCATAGACCTCCCTGCAATGGGCACACTGTGTAGATACGCTGGTGAAGGCACAGGAGGGTTCATACTGTTGAGGGTGGATGGGGATGGATACGAGTGTGGACTGTTTATTGATGGCCTGATGCATGAGGCCTGTTCAAATGAGCTGACCGGCAGCGAGGAGGAGAGGGTCAGGAGGATATCAGGTGACCTCATCCCCCTTGTGGAGAAGGCACGGTTAATAAACCCCTCTCCACAGATAGTGCTTTCAGGTGGTGCGGGATTGAGGCAGCACCTGGAGGCCTCCACAGGTCTGAGGATCAGGATGATGGAGGACCTTGCACTGGAACATAAGGAGGGGTATATAGCGATTGGAGGGCTCATCGAGTCCCTGTGGAAGGACGCAAGGCCATTTAATCTATTCAGCAGGGGGCATGTAGAGCAGCAGGGGCCATCCTATATCCTTACGGCGATCCTCCTGTTCGCATTCCTGATCAGCCTTATCCTCTATATGCTTGCGCCTTTGAAGGTGGAGGGCAGGTGGCTTGAGGCGATAAACCAACAGATAGCACAGAGGCAGGAGGGTGTAAGGAAGGTGGAGCTCATGAAGAAGGAGGCAGAGAGGCTCTCCACAGAGGTGTCCACCATCGAGGAGTTCAAGGGGTCCGGACCGCTGACACTGGATATACTCAAAGAGCTGACGTCCATTATTCCTGAGGATGCCTGGCTGACAGGGCTGAGGATAAGGGATGGGGCCATCGAGATAAATGGTTATGCCACATCAGCCACAGAGCTGTTGCCCGTGCTTGATGCCTCGCCATACTTTGAAAAGGTTGAGTTTGCATCCCCTACCGTCAGGGACAGGGTCCTCAAGGCAGACAGGTTCAGGATAAGGATGCAGATAGTGAAGGGAGACAGGCAGGATGCAGAGGAATAGAAGACTGATATATGCAATCCCCATCATCATCCTCCTGACAGCACTTGTGATATATCAGTACGGGTTTCAGGGTATAAGGGACAGGATATCCACACTCAGGGAGGAGAGGGCCATAAGCATGGAGAAGCTGAAGAGATACAACGCCCTTATCTCAGAGGGGCCTGCCATTGAGGCCAGGCTTGAGGAGCTCAGGAGGGTGATGAAGGAGGAGAGGGCTAAGCTTATAGAGGCACAGACCGCCTCCCTTGCGGCCGCCACACTCCAGAATATCATAAAGGAGATGTTTACAGCACATGGTGGCACCATATCCAGCGAAAGGATAGAGAAGACAGAGGATCTGGGAGGGTTCAGGGTAGTGAGTGCCACCATAAACGGTATGCTCCCTGATACAGATACACTCAGGGAGATACTCTATGCCATCGAGACCCACACACCCTATCTCGTTGTGAAGAGCCTTGATGTGAGGGTGAGGAACTACAGGAGGCCCACCGGTGCACTGACCGTGTACCTCACTGTATCAGCCCTGACATCCGCCAGATAGCCTCTAAATCATCTGTATGTATTCATCCACCTCTGACCTGAACCTCTTGATCACATCCTCTATCGCATCTATCAGCACCTTCATATCCTCCCATTTTATATTAAAGATGTAATTATAGATAAAGTAGTTCCTGAAGGATAGATACCTCGTCAGTATCTGGAACAGGTCGGGTGGCAGTATGCCGATCTCGCCTGCCTTCTTGAGGACCTTCTCATGCCAGTCAGGGGCATCACCCACATCGAGCCTGTCGTATATGAGCATCTGCTTCAGGATATTCTCTATCCCTGTATATATGTTCATAATGAATGAGGCCATAGCCGCCCTCTCAGGCAGTGTGTATTCTGCCCTCTCAGGGTTATAGAGGATGGAGAGTTCGCCCCTGACCCTATCGATGTTCCCAAATTCCTCATCACAGTATCTCTTAAGCTCATCGATCGTCATGGGCATCACCTCCATATAATGTATGATGAGCAATCGGGCTCACAGCCTTCCTGATCTTATTATAGAGATCAGGAGCCATATACCGAGCACAAAGGCAACGAAGAAGCCCACGATACCTATGGTTGGCAGGCCGAATGCCTCACCCTCAGGGCCTGACTGTATGAGCATCGTCGAGCCTATGATGATCGCAGCGACTATGACACTGAAGGCGAGGCGGTTGCTTGAACGGTCAATATCCTTTATCAGCCGTTGCATACCGATGAGGTTTACATTAAAGTTTAACTCCTCCTTCAGCGCCCTCTTCAGGAAGATGTTAAGCTGTCTTGGTGTGGTCTGAGCGAGCTCAATGGCCTCGGCAAGATTGTCCCGCGCCTTCTCTAACAGCCTGTGGGGGCTGAGCCTCCTCCTTACAAGCCTCGAGGCATATGGCTCAGCGATCAGCATAAAATTGAAGTCAGGGTCAAGCTGTCTTCCTATATTGTCAAGTATCAGCATGGTCTTGTTCATGAGCAGCAGGTCAGAGGGTATGGTGAGGTTGTGTCTGACCATGAGGTGTGTAAGTGTCTCGATGTAGTTGGCGAAGTTTATCTCGGAGATGGTGAGGTCGTAAAGGGGCTGGAGCAGTTCAATAAGGTCTGCCTTGAACTCCCTCCTGAATGTCTCTATATCCACCTTATCCGAGACGATCCCGAGTTCGATATACTGATTTATAAGTAGATCGAAGTCTCTTCTTATAATGGCAAGGAACGCATTTGCCATCTTCTCCATCATATCAGGTGTGACCCAGCCGACTATGCCAAAGTCCATGAGGCCGATCCTCCCATCAGGGAGGACGAAGATGTTTCCAGGGTGTGGGTCTGCATGGAAGAATCCATCCTCGAATATCATCTTGAAATAGATATCAACCCCCCTCCTGGCAAGCTCCTTCCTGTCCACGCCCATGGCCTCGATCCCTTTGATGTCATCAATCCTTACACCCTCAAACCTCTCCATCACGATCACCTTCTCGGTCGTCAGCTCAGGATAAACCGTGGGGATGCACACACCCTTATAATCAGCAAAGTTTTTTTTGAACCTCTGTGCGTTCTTGGACTCCACAATAAAATCAAGCTCCTTCCTGACGGTCTTTGAGAACTCCTCAACAATCCCTTCAGGATTGAAGAGTCTGCTTTCAGGGATATACCTTACCATCAACCTTGCTATTGTATTCAGTATGGATATGTCTGTCTCGATGGTCTCCCTTATATCCGGCCTCTGTATCTTCACTATCACCTTTGTCCCATCCCTGAGGGTGGCGTTGTGGACCTGTGCAATAGAGGCAGCGGCAACAGGGGTCTCATCGAACTCGCTGAACACATCCTCAAGCCTTATCCCGAGCTCTGACTCTACGGTCTTCTTTGCGATCTCGGCGGGGAAGGGGGGAACCTTGTCCTGTAACTTCTTGAACTCATTGGCATAGGCAGGGGTGATGAGGTCAGGCCTTGAAGAGAGGAGCTGTGCAAGCTTTATAAAGGATGGGCCAAGCTCACCGAAGGCCATCCTCAGCCTCTCGGGTATGGTGTGCCTCTCGATCGTGGGCCACTTACCGAACGCCCTGATCCTCTTTCTGAGGGGGATGAATCTGTGGAGGTTTATCTGTTCAACAAACTGTCCAAAGCCGTGTTTGAGGAGGACATTTACTATCTGTCTGATCCTGTCTAAGTTCCTGTATGTCTGGTAAAATCTCAGAAATCCTGATAGGGGCATCTTGATTAATTATCGGCCTTTTCCCTTCCAGTGGACTCCTCAAGCCTCTTCACCCTCTTTGTCAGGGCCTCAAGCCTCTCATTCAGTTCGTCCATCTCCTTCCTTGAAGGGAAGTTCACCTTCTCGATGGCCTTGTTTATGAGCTCCTTTATGCTCTTGTCAAACTCCTCCTTTGTGCTTCCTGCCTTCTCGGTCCACTCCTTGATGAGCCTGGCGCCCTGGGACTCACTCAGCTCCCCCTTCTTTACGAGCTCATCAATAAACTCCCTGACCTTCTCCTGCATACCAAGTCCTGCAAGCAGGGCCTTCTGGACGATGTCAAAGAGAGACATGTCAGCCTCCTTTATTATTTATTAAATTATTAACTACCCTGTCTTTTTCTTCACTATATCAAGGACAGATCCAATCGCCTTATCAATACCTCCTACATCCTTTGATCCACCCTGGGCCATATCCGGTCTTCCTCCACCCTTACCCCCTGTTACGGTCCTGAGTATATCCGCTGCATTGAATCTTTCTGTCAGATCCTTTGTGACAGCAGCAACATAATAGACCTGGCTGTCAAGCACCGAGCCGAGCACTATTATACCAGAGGTGATCCTCTCCTTCAGGTTGTCGGCAAGGAGGCGGAGGGCCTTCATATCAAGGCCATCGATCCTTCTTGCAAGCACCTTCACATTATCCACCTGTTTGATGTCCCTTAGAATGGTATTTATGTCCCTTGTGGCCGAGCTGCTCCTGAGCCTCTCGATCTCCCTATCCTTAAGACGGGCCTCGTTTATGAGTTTTTCGACCTTCTCTGAGAGGCTGAACTCATCCACCTTCATCAGTGCCGCAGCCCTTCTGAGCTCCATCTCCTTCCTCCTCATGTACTCAATGGCACCAAGGCCTGTGAGCGCTTCTATCCTCCTCAGACCTGCTGCGACACTCCCTTCAGAGATGATCCTGAATACCCCTATCTCGCCTGTTGCACGGCAATGGGTGCCACCACAGAGCTCGGCACTGAAGTCCCCCGCCCTTACGACCCTTACCCTCTCTCCATACTTTTCACCAAACAGGGCGGTCACACCACTTGAAAGGGCCTCCTCAAGGGTCATGATGGTCACGCTTACCGGAAGGTCCTGGAGTATCTTCTCATTCACCATATCCTCAACCTCCATCAGTTCCCTGTCACTCATCGCATGGAAGTGGGTAAAGTCGAACCGTAGTCTCTCAGGCGCAACGAGTGACCCCGACTGCTTTATATGATCACCGAGCACCTCCCGTAGTGCCTTATGCAGTAGGTGTGTGGCTGTGTGGTTACGCATTATGGCCCTTCTTCTCCCCTCATCAACAGATGCCCTCAGAGACATCCCTGACCTCACCCTTCCCCTCTTTACATTACATACATGGATGATCAGGTCATTGAATCTCCTTGTATCGATGACCTCTATCCTCACATCCCCTGTCCTCAGGACACCTGTATCACCCACCTGCCCACCTGCCTCCCCATAAAAGGGTGTCTTATCAAGGATTATCTCTACCCTCTCTCCCTCTCCTGCCCCATCCACCTCCTTGTCGTCCTTTATGATGGTGACCACCGTGGAATCCTCATGGAGGCTCTCATACCCAACGAAGGCCGTAGGCCCTGTCTTGCCGAGGATATCCCTGTAGACATCCGAGCCCTTCTCCTCTGCTATCCACGAGGCCCTTGCCCTTTCCCTCTGGCGTTCCATCTCATCCCTGAACCCCTCCTCGTCTATGGAGAGGCCATTGTCCATAGCTATATCCCTTGCAAGGTCGAGTGGGAAGCCGTAGGTGTCATAGAGTCTGAAGAGTTCTCTCCCGGGGATGACCCCTTCGCCTGATGACTTCAGTTCTGCAATCAACCTGTCAAGGATCCCCATCCCTGCGGTGAGTGTGTGGGCAAAACGCTCCTCCTCGAACATCAGGATCTTCCTTGACCTTTCAGGCTCATCAAGGAGTTCAGGGTATGGCTCTGACATGGTCTCGATCACGGAATCAAGGAGCCTGTACAGAAAGGGCCCCTCTATGCCGAGCATGAGCCCATGCCTTGCCGCCCTCCTTATAATCCTCCTTAGCACATAGCCCCTCCCCTCATTGGAGGGGATGAGCCCCTCTGAGAGGACAAAGGCGATAGCCCTTATGTGGTCGGCTATTACACGTATAGAGGTATCAATCTCCCTGTCCGAACCGTAGGACCTTCCTGATATCTCCTCTAACTGGCGTATAATGGGGCTGAAGAGGTCTGAGTCGAAGTTGTTCTTCTTTCCCTGCAGTATTGCGGAGAGCCTCTCAAGGCCCATGCCTGTGTCAATGCTCGGTTTTGGCAGTGGTGTGAGTCTGCCCGAGGCATCCCTGTTATACTGCATAAATACCAGGTTCCACACCTCAAGATACCGGTCACAGTCACAGCCTACCGTGCAGTCAGGCCTTCCACAGCTCATATCAGGCCCCTGATCTATCAGTATCTCAGAGCATGGCCCGCATGGCCCTGTATCACCCATCTGCCAGAAGTTATCCTTCTCGCCGAGCCTGAAGATCCTCTCCTCTGCTATACCGATCTCTTTAACCCAGATAGAGGCCGCCTCATCATCCTCGGTATAGACCGTTACAAGGAGCCTGTCTGCCGGCAGCCTCATCCATTCAGTGAGGAATTCCCATGCCCATCTTATGGCCTCGCGCTTGAAATAGTCACCAAAGGAGAAGTTACCGAGCATCTCAAAGAATGTATGGTGCCTTGCCGTCTTTCCCACGCTCTCAAGGTCATTGTGTTTACCACCTGCCCTGAGGCACTTCTGGACGGTCACGGCCCTCTTATACGGCCTCGTCTCCTCACCAAGGAAGACCGATTTGAACTGCACCATACCTGCATTGGTGAAGAGGAGGGACGGGTCACTCATCGGGATAAGGGAGGAGCTCTTTATGGCCTCGTGGCCCTTCTCCTTGAAGAACTCAACGAACAATCGCCTTATCTCTCTGCTCTTCATAACCCGTTATTGCTGTCTTATCTGTAAAAAATATGATATGAGTTTTTCAACCCTCTCTGCCAGTCTATCAGGGTCAGGGTCAGAACCCTTATTGAGATAATTCGCAGGGGCCAGGATCTCCATCTGTGTCCTCAGGTTTTCATCGGCCTTGACAGCCGAGAAGAAGGCTATAGGGACATGGGGTATCCTCTTCTGTGATTCTATACTCCTCAGGGTCTTTGCAGCCGTCAGGCCATCCATCACAGGCATATTTATATCCAGTATCACGACCTCTACACTTTTACCCTCTGATATCAGCCTTGAGTAGGCGGTTGTGAGTTCGAGCCCATTCTCAAAGGCGAGGACCTGGTCCGCAAACCTCTTCTCGATCAATAGATCCTGGATTATCTTCCTTGTATACTTTGAATCCTCTGCAATCAGTATATAGCTTTCGCCAACCTTCTCTGCCTCCATCTCCGGTGCCGCTGATGGTGCGGTCTTCTCACCTGTCTCGATCCCTGCTGTCAGTGGTGTCTCTTCCATGGAGAGGGGGAAGCCGCAGTATATACAGGTATACTCCAGGCGACCGTCACGTTCAATGCGATTGAACTCCACATTCTCACCGCAACACAGGCAGTAACGGGTCTCCTCCATATGAAATTATATACACAGAGTAATAAATATTGCAAAAAAACTTGAGGGGTTAGGTCTCAGAGTCCTGCCTCGCTCAGTGCCCTCTCGATTACATCTCCTGCAATACCCCTGCGAGTCAGCATCCCCCTTAACCTCCTCTTCATAACCTCCCTTGACTGACCCTGGAGTGTCCTGAGTCTTTTTTCGATGAGTCTCTTTGCGGTCTCTAACTCTATATCATCAGAATGGTGGGAGAGCACCTCATCAATGAGGTCCCTGTCTATACCGCGGTGACGGAGGAATGCCTCTATACCCTTCCTGCCAAGCAGTCTCCGTTCTATCGCATCTCTAACAAGGCCCTCAGCAAGGGATCTGTCTTCTATCAGACCGCTCTCCTGGAGAAGGTCCAGTGTCTTGTCTATCTCCTCTTCGTCATAGCCCCTTCGGACGAGCCGCCACCTCATCTCCTTCAGGCTTCTTGGCCGGTAATACAGGAGCTTTAGTGCATAGCTTCGAGCCTCAGGAGGAGAACCTCTCGATCTCCGGGCCCTTCTCCTTCCCTGAGACAGCCTCATCAGACTCCCATGTGTCCTTTAGTGTCTGGATACCCTTCACCTTGAGGGCAAAGTCATCAGGCTTTGATGCCCTCCGCAGGGCGTCCTCATAGGTTATGAGGCCTGCCTTATAGAGATCCATGAGGGACTGGTCAAATGTCTGCATACCATACTGTGTGTGGCTGTTCTCTATTATGATGGGGATGTCCTTTGTCTTTGCAGGGTCATCAATACACGCCCTTATGGTCTCTGTTGCTATGAGCACCTCAACCGCCGGCACCCTGCCCTGTCCATCCGCCCTTGGCAGGAGTCTCATCGAGATTATGGCCCTTAAGACAGAGGCCAACTGCCTCCTTATCTGGTTCTGCTGATAGGGGGGGAAGACCGTGATGATCCTGTTTATGGTCTCTGTTGCATCAACCGTGTGGAGGGTGCTGAAGACAAGGTGGCCTGTCTCTGCTGCAAGGAGGGCCGTCTGGATAGTCTCAAAATCCCTCATCTCACCAACAAGTATGACATCAGGATTCTGTCTCAGTGCTGCCCTCAGGGCAATACCGAAGGACTCTGTATCAGAGCCTACCTCCCGCTGATTTATAATACTGCTTCGGTCTCTGTGCAGATACTCGATGGGGTCTTCTATCGTGACTATGTGGTCTGTCCTGTGCATGTTTATGTGGTTGATCATGGCTGCAAGTGTTGTTGTCTTACCGCTTCCTGTTGCACCGGTTACAAGGACAAGGCCACGGGGTTCAAGGGCGATCTTTTTTATTATGGGAGGGAGATTGAGCTGATCGATGTCAAGGGGTGTTGCGGGGATGATCCTGAAGACTATACTGACCGTGCCCCTCTGGACAAAGCAGTTACATCTGAACCTGCCAAGACCAGGGATGCTGTATGAGACGTCTATATCGTTCTTTCGCTTGAATATCTCCATCTGCCTCTCGCTCAGCACAGCCATCGCTATGTTCTTGGTGTCCTCTCCTGTCAGCTTCTTCTCTCCCTGCACAGGTGAGAGCTTCCCGTCTATCCTCAATATGGGGACATTACCGGCCTTTATAATAAGGTCAGATGCATTCAGCTGCACTGCCTTTTTAAGGAGGGCATCTATATCGATTGGCATCCCCTATTCCCCCTATCTCTTGAAATTATATGCCTCCAGTATCTTCGCCTCTATCTCCTGCGCCACCTCAGGGTTTGACAGAAGATACTGTTTCACGTTCTCCCTGCCCTGGCCTATACGATTCCCATTATAGGAATACCACGCGCCTGACTTCTCGATGACACCCTTATTAACACCAAGGTCCACGAGCTCCCCTATCCTCGATATACCCTCATTAAAGTATATATCGAACTCTGCCTGCTTGAATGGTGGCGCCACCTTGTTCTTTACCACCTTCACCCTCACCCTGCTTCCAGTGGATTCCTGTCCATCCTTGAGGGTCTCTATCCTCCTGATATCGAGTCTCACAGAGGCATAGAACTTGAGTGCGTTGCCGCCCGTGGTTGTCTCGGGGTTACCGAACATCACACCTATCTTCATCCTTATCTGGTTTATGAATATAACGGTAGTCTGGCTCTTCGAGATCGTGGCGGTGAGCTTCCTGAGGGCCTGGCTCATGAGCCTTGCCTGAAGCCCTGGGAGGCTATCCCCCATATCCCCCTCGATCTCTGCCCTTGGCACAAGCGCAGCCACGGAGTCTATCACGATTATATCCAGTGCACCACTGCGGACAAGGGTCTCTGTGACCTCAAGCGCCTGTTCACCGGTGTCAGGCTGGCTTATAAGGAGTTCATTTATATTCACCCCTAACCTTGCCGCATAATTCACATCAAGGGCATGCTCTGCGTCTATGAAGGCAGCCGCACCGCCGGCCTTCTGTGCCTGGGCTATGGCACTCAGGGCAAGGGTCGTCTTTCCAGAGGATTCAGGCCCATATATCTCGATTATCCTGCCCCTTGGGAAGCCGCCAACCCCAAGCGCTATGTCAAGGCCGATCGAACCCGTGGGGATTACAGGGACCTCTACAATACCCTCTGAACCAAGGCGCATTATCGCGCCCTTGCCAAATTGCTTCTCTATCTGGGAGATAGCAACCTCAAGAGCCCTTGACTTGTCCTTATCCATGGTATACCCCCTGCTCTTTTATTTTATACCCTCAGACCAAACTCAGCAACCCTCCTGTACTCTGCCCCAGAGGGTCTCAAGATGCTCTCCATCAAAAAGACAGACCTTACATCAAAAAGACCGAACCGCTCATCCATATAAGATTGCATTCTATCATAGAGCGCATCGATCCCTGCCCTTGACCTGAACCTTCCGATGGTGAGATGGGGTGTAAAGGCCCTGTCCTCCTTTTTAAAGCCAATCGTTGCCATCGCCTCCTCTATATCGTGCTGGAGTCCCTTGAGGTTGCCATTCCCATCAACATCAACCCACAGGACCCTTGGCCTCTTCTTGTCAGGAAATATCCCCATCCCCCTTGCCTCAAGGCTGAACCTGTTGTATCTCGAGCATATATCCTCCAGTCTTGCCCTGATCATATCGAGCCTATCCTCTTTAACATCACCAAGAAATTTCAAAGTGAGGTGTATATTCTCGGGCCTGACCCATCTGATGTCAACATTACAGCCCTTCAGCTCTTCCTGGAGGCCTGAGAGGGCAGACCTCACACCTTCATCAATATGTATGGCGATGAAGCACCTCATCCTTCTTTATTAGGATACCATATGCTCCTCAACAAGTCTCCACCTAAGAGATCAACCTCCACAATTGTAAACAGAGGTTTGCATAGAGTCCTGCAAGGAGGTCATCGGCCATAATGGCGATCCCACCCTTTAAGGCCCCCTCGATCCTTTTAATGGGTGGTGGCTTAAGGATATCAAATAGCCTGAACAGCAGGAACCCTGCTATCAGATATGCCAGGTCTTTGGGCAGGAAGACCATGGTGATCAGGTATCCACAGAATTCATCGATGACTATATGGGGACTGTCCTTCCCCATGAACCTTTCTGCACTATCTGCCGAAGCGGCCCCTATGATGAATAGAAAGGGGAAGATCAACAGGAGCTGCAGGTCATGGGGCTTGAGCAAGGATATCAACAGAAGCCCTAACAGGGAGCCAAAGGTCCCTGGTGCATATGGCAGATAACCTGCATAGCCCACGGTGGCAATCAATAACCTGACCCTCCCCACCCTCCAGATATTGTAATCCCTCAGAAAAGACAAATCAAATTTCCAAGCAGTAAAAAGATTTGGTAATGTCAATAGTTTTGTGTAAATTCTTTTAAGGGTTTTCTCCTCCATTGATCATTTAAGTGACTTATTACTGCATATACTATCCTTTCTATACTCTG
>Ga0180893_158_pt1 | contig 67606 bp, 68 predicted proteins | sample Deesub1362A_J573_FD_124286 | JGI IMG/M metagenome (GOLD analysis project Ga0180893, IMG submission 124286) | Nitrospirae bacterium JdFR-81 | reverse complement strand
TTGTTTCCAGTGATGGATCTTGACAGGATGATAGATATCTTTCAAATTTTCTTCCCAAAAAGTCTTAATAAGGGTGGATACTATGTCTCAACCAATGACCTCTATCTTACGCTGAAAAGATGAAGAATCTGTGAATCCCCTCATTGAAGACCCTATGCTCTTCTGATAAACTATCCTCTATGGTGATACTGGCTATCGAGACATCCACTATGGCAGGTAGCGTCGCCATCACCGAGGATGAAAGGCTCGTTGCAGAGGTGATGCTTGATATAAAGGTTGTCCACTCAGAGAGGCTCATGAGCAGTATCGAATGGCTACTCATGGCATCACGCATATCCATAGCCGATATAGACGCCTTTGCTGTGTCGATAGGCCCTGGCTCTTTTACGGGCCTGAGGATAGGCCTGAGCACTGTAAAGGGCCTCTATTATGCCACGAAAAGGCCGATAATACCTGTTCCGACCCTGGATGCCTTTGCCAGGAGGATACCGTTCTCTGCCTACAACATATGCCCCATGCTTGATGCGAGGAAGAACGAGGTGTACGCAGGGCTTTACAGATGGTATGGCCATGGCCTTAAGAAGGTGATCTCCGAGATGGCCATAGCCCCTGATGATCTCATGGATAGGGTGGAGGGGATCACCATCTTTATGGGTGATGGTGCAAGGCTGTACAGGAGGCTGATCGAGGAGAGGATGCGTGATGATGCCATCTTTGCCCCTCCCCATCTCATGTATCCCTCTGCATCCACCGTCGCCGAGATAGGGGTTGAGAGGCTCAAAAGGGGTGAGGTGGCCGACCCTGTCACCCTTACACCCTTTTATATAAGGAGGTCTGAGGCAGAGATACGGTGGAAGGGTTGATCATCAGGAGGATGAGAGAATCTGACCTACAGCAGGTTCATGAGATAGAGAGACAGTCCTTCTCTGCGCCATGGTCAATCGAGGCGTTTAGATATGAACTGGAGAACAAGGCAACGATCCTTCTGGTTGCATCCATAGAGGACGGGATAGTGGGCTATGTATGCCTCAGGACTATAGTGGATGTGACGCACCTGTTGAACATCGCCGTGCATCCCAGTTTCAGGAGGAAGGGTATAGGCACGATGCTGCTTGGAAGTGCCATAGAGGAGCTGAAGGGCTCTGTAAATAGAGATCACTTCCTCACCCTTGAGGTGAGGGAGTCGAACATCCCGGCCATAAGGCTTTATAAGAAGTTCGGTTTTGAGGTCATCGGCAGGAGGAAGGGTTACTACCACTCTCCAAAGGAGGATGCCATACTCATGGGTAGGGGTTTATAAGTTCGATCCGGTAGAGGGTTTCATATTAAATCCTGATGCCGAAATCATAGACAAGCCCGACTTACTCGGATCCTTGACCCCTTGAATCTTCATACCCTTATCAACAATTATAATATAAGGAAGGGGGTGGTCTGGTGCCCATATATGAGTTTTATTGTGACAGATGTAACACCATCTATAAATTCTTCTCAAGGAGGGTGAACACAGAGAAGATACCTGATTGCCCAGAGTGCAGGGATGTAAGGCTGAAGAGGAGGGTCTCTCTCTTTGCAACGGTATCAAGAGACAGGTCAGAGGGAGGGGCAGGGGTTCCTGATTTTGATGAGAAGAGGGTGGAGAAGGCCCTTGCGTCCCTTGCAGGTGAGGCCGAGAGACTGAATGAGGATGACCCGAGGCAGGCAGCCCACCTCATGAGGAGGCTTACGGAGGCCACAGGCCTGAAGATGGGTAGGGGGATGGAGGAGGCACTGAGGAGGCTTGAGAGGGGGGAGGATCCGGAGAAGATAGAGGAGGAGATGGGTGACATATTTGATGAGGAGGAGCCCTTCACCTTCGAGGAAAGGCAGAGGGGCAGGATGAAGAGACCGTCACCAAGGGTCGATGAAACCCTCTATGAGCTCTGATCCCGTAACCCCTTCGTCAGGGTCCTGCCAACCGTGATTAATCAGCCTTGATTCTTTAAACCTTTTGGGGTGTCCCTGTGTCAATAAAGGTAAAAAGGGTTTAGAGGAGGTCTTGGCTATGAAGAAGAGGATACTGTCAGCGGTCTTTCTTGGTCTGTTTACTGTAATGTCGGTGTCAAACTGTGTTTATGCGGTAAAGGTCCCACCACCTCCACCACCAAAGGTCGAGGTCAGGCCAGCCCCACCATTTGCAGGTGCTGTGTGGATAGAGGGGCACTGGCAGTGGAAGAACGGCAGATGGGTCTGGATACCAGGGCACTGGGAGAGGCGGCCACGGCCAGGTGCTGTCTGGGTTCCTGGACACTGGAAGAAGACACCATGGGGATGGAAGTGGATACCAGGACACTGGAGATAGAAGAGGATGGGCCAATTTTTTCACTTTACATAATCTGAATAATGGTTTAATCTTGTATAAATAAACCAGGAGCATGGAGGTGGGAATGAGGCGTGTCTCATTGATACTGCTTGGGGTGGTCTTTATACTCAGTTCGTGTGTAACAATAAACATATACTTCCCTGCAGCTGCTGTTGAGAAGGCCGCTGACAGGATCGTTGAGGAGGTATGGGGGGAGAAGGGGCAGGGGCCCAAGAAGAAGAAAGAGGAACAGATAGGTCCCCGGTCCTTTCTGAGGAACGGAGCTGCACTTATCCTTGCGATACTGGGGCCGGCCGAGGCGTATGCTGAAGCGCCTGATATAAACATCTCCACACCTGCCATAAGGGCGATCAAGGACTCGATAAAGAGGAGGGCAGGAAAGATAAAGCCCTATCTTGACAGCGGGAATGTGGGTATCGCCAGAGACGGCCTCCTGGTCATTCGTTCCCTTGAGGGTCTGAGTCTCAAGGAGAAGGCGGTCTTGAGGCGTCTGGTCAAGGCCGAGAATGAGGATAGGGAGGCGCTCTACAGGGAGATAGCAAAGGCAAACAACTTCCCTCCTGACAGGGTCGAGGATATCAAGAGGATATTCGCAAAGAGCTGGAAGGAGAAGGCAAGGAAGGGATGGTGGATCCAGTCAGAGGACGGGCGGTGGTATAGAAAGTAGTGTTAATCAGGTATCTTTATTATCTGGCCAACATACAGGCGGGTGGTCCTCAGTTTGTTTATGAGCTTCAGTGTCTCGATATCGGTATTAAACCTCTGGGCTATAAGCCAGAGGGAGTCTCCCTTCTTCACCCTGTATCTTCCACCAGGCAGCAGTTGTGACCTTGATGCATGAACCCTGCTGCCCTTGAGTGGTATCTTGAGCCTCTGGCCCACGCGTATGAGATGCCTCTTCTTTATATTGTTGGCCCTTGCGATCGCACTGACCGTTGTCCTGTATCTCAGGGCGATGGAGGAGAGGGTCTCGCCCTTCCTCACCCGGTGATAGACATACCTCCTCTTTGGAGGAGACCACCTGGGTATCCTGTCCAACTGTGCAAGCAGGAGATCTGCCTTATCAGGTGGAACCCTGAGGGGGTAGAGGCCTGGTGGTGTTATCATCCTCCTGAGTTCAGGGTTGAGGCTGGAGAGGAGCTCAGATGATACACCTATCGCCCTTGCAATGGACTTAAGGGTCATCTGCTTGTTCACATTGACGAGCTCGTATGGGATCGGCTTTTCAGGCTCGCCAAGGTCAAACCCGTATCTCTCAGGGTCTTTAATGATATGCAGTGTTGCCAGGAAGCGCGGGACATAGCGCGCGGTCTCTCTGGGGAGCCTCTCGTAAAGGTCCCAGAAGTTATCAAGGTAGTTTATCCTCTGCTGCCTTATCACCCTGAGCACGTTCCCCTCACCACAGTTGTATGCGGCAAGTACGGTGGTCCAGTCGCCGAATATATCGTGCAATTCCTTAAGGTAAGCAATGGCCGATGCAGTGGATTTCTCAGGGTCAAGCCTCTCATCTATCCATGTGTCTCTCTTGAGTCCATATTTGTATCCTGTTGATGCGATGAACTGCCACAGGCCCATCGCCCTTGCACGGGACATGGCCTTCACCTTGAATCCACTCTCTATCAATGGTAGCCATGACAGCTCCTCCGGCAGGCCTGCCTCCCTTAATGCCTCGACTATCATGGGACGGTATCTCCCTGATCTCTTGTATGCCCTGAGGAAGAAGTCCCTCTCAACAGTCTGGAAGTTCTTGATCTCATACTCCACATACTTGTTCATGGTCAGCGGGATCGCCTCGTGATTGCCATTGACCGCTGTGTATCTGGATGCGTAGATCTCGAGTATCCTCTTTGAGATCATGAACCTGAGGTCCTCCTTCTGCTGGAGCACCTCGGGGTCGTTGTCTGTCCCTACCTTGAGGATAAGGGAGTATGCCTCATCAAGGGCCTCAAGCGCCTCCTCAAGCTCACCACGGGACCAGAACTCCTGGGAGGCCTGATAGAAGTCAAGGGCATTATCAAGGATGTCCTGTTCATCCTCTGTGATCGAGTCTTTTGCCTCCTTAACCGTGGGCTCAACGGTCTCCTTCGGTGTGGCCACAGGCTTTTCAGGGTGCAGGGCATCGGTTGGGTGGCTGTTGTCTTCCCCCGCGACGACAGGCCCAGTGGTTGGGACCGACTCCTCAACCCATGCGATCTCCGGGCCTGCTGTGGCACAGGCATACAGGAGGGCAGGCAGGAGGAGACAAAAGATCCTATACCATAATCTCATCATCTTAAAGGCCTTATATAATTATACTGAAAATTCAAAAAGAGGCAAGGTTTACTCCACCTCTCTTATCCTCCTGAGCCTCCTTATGAGCTCCTTGAAGGAGATCTCCTGTGTGTAACTTATGACATCGACCTTCGGGGGCAGGAGGCCTCCTTTCACGATATATTCCCTGTCGCCCTGCCTCATTATTCCGTGGAGCACCATCCTGTCGTTCCTCAGCCCTCCCCTGATGCCCATCTTCTCGTATCTGTATCTCTTGAATAATCGGTATATACCCCTGTCGAGGATGGATGCCGGGCCTCCTGAGCCGAGGATGGATATCTTCTTTAATGCCTTTACACTGATCCACTGGCTGACCCCCCTCTTTTTTATGCTCTCAAGGGAGATGTCAAACCTCTCGACCTCACCATTGGTGATCACGAGGTCTCTCACATAACCATTCATCACCCCTGTGATCTTGCCGAATTCAAATGTATCGGTCAGCATACCAAGGTCTATATCATTAAGCTGGATGGATGTCCTTATCGATGGTATATTGCTGAACAGGTTATTCACCGATAGTTCGGTTATACGGATCTCGCCTCCAAAGGCACGAATCACGACCTCGCCATCTACTGTCAGGCTGTTACGAGAGAGCCTTGCCTTCGGGATGCTCCCTGATATGTTCCCTCCGAACCTCTGTATATCGAGTGCCCTTGTGAGCATCTGGAGGTCCACGCCCCTTATCTCGGATGAGAAGCTCAGGACAGGCTCATCATCCATTATCCCTCCAAACCTGACACCCCTTAATACCACCTCTCCACCCAGGACCGGGACCAGTATGTCATCCCTGAATATGAGCTCATTATGCCAGATCGTGGGAGAGAGTGAGAGTCCATCTATCTCTACACCACCCATCGATATGGCCCCTATCCTCAATGATCCATAGGAGGGCACCCCTGTCTGCTCTGTTAGAGGGTATGAGATCTCCACAGGCATGGCCAGATCAATACCCTCTATGGAGAATCCATCACCCCTTATATCCACATCATCAAGATAGATCATGCCATCCACCTGGGTAAGACCTCCTGAACTCTTTAATGAAAGTCTTATGGAGGTCCTACCATCTGTATTCAGTCTGCCCGGGAGGGGAATTGATTCCCTGAATGTATCCTTTATGAAGAGGTCATATACATTATCGTTCCTTAATCCTTTAATGATCAGTTCTGCATCAATAGCAGGAGAGCTGGTGATCCTGGAGATATTGCCTGAAAAGGTGAAGGTGCCGATATCCTGGAGGTCTATCCCTGCCTGTCTTATGTCGAGCAGATCCCTATCCATGGAATATCTGCCCGTGGAGGAGAATTTTATATCTTTATGGGTAAAGTCTCCATAAAAACTCCCGACCAGCAGTTCAAGGCCTGTCGCCATCCCTGATATTGTGAAGCCTACCTCATCTGCTGGATATGAGGATTCTGCATCCATATCTGCCTCTATCCTCAGTCCCTCGGCCACCAGTGATTCATCAGGTGTAGAGAGGCCTCCATCCCTCAGGGCCAGCCTGATATGGGCCTTTATAAGGCCATCAGGTATGTCCATGCTGAGTTGAGGGCTTATCTCTAAAGAACCCTTCAGCAGGTATCCCCTGTCGCCTGATAGGTATTCTGCCTCATCCATAACCATGGAGGCCCCTTTTATACGAATTGAGCCATCCCTGTATTCAACAGGAATCATGGCCCTGATGCCCCTGATATCGATCCCTTCCCCTTTAAAATACCTCCCCTTGATCTGCACCCTCCCTTTGATATCTGGTCTATCCCCCTCCCCCTTTATCAAGAAGACCGAACGGATACGGGCATCTGTCTCCCCCTGCACCTTAAAGACCTCTCCGAGCCTCCCTAACTCAGGCCCTCTGGTCTTCAGGGTAAGGTCGAGGCTCACCCTGCCTGATGGTATGTCCTCTATACGGCCTCTGAGTGTGAGATTGCCATAGAGTGTTGAGTTTAATGACGCCTCATCTATCACCATCCTCCCCTTCTTCACACCGTATGAGCCCTTGAGGTCGAGGCTGTAATTGTCCTCCCTTCCATACAGGGTATAGGAACCACTGCCATTTACCTGGAACCGCACATCCTCAAGATCGGATGAGAATCTCAGGAGGAGTCTCATCCGTCCACCCCCTGCACTTAATGCCCTTCTGCCGATGTAAACGATATCCTTATAAAGGGCATCTATGATGGCTGTCAGTCCATCCTCTGTGGAGATGGTGATGTCCATATCCAGACCACCTGTCACCCTTCCACCTGTGACAGCCCCGAGTTCATCATATACCATGTGGAGATGGCCGTCCTCTATCTCCATCTTTCCGAGGTCAAATGTCATATCCACTGGTATATCTGTCCTGAGCTCCTCGATATAAAGGCTACCCTTTGCCATGACCTTCCCTGGTGTCTTCTCCTTCATCACAAGGTTTATTGATCTTATATGGATGTATTCAGCCTCCCTTGTCCTTACCATCATCCTTCCTCCATCGATCCTCAGGGTATTCACCCTTATGGACCGTCCCATCCCCTTGTTACCACCCCCTGAAGACGTAAGATCAAGGGTGATCTCAGGCTCTGTCAGCTCTATCCCGTCGATCTCTCCATTTAGAAGGCGCAAGGGGTTCATGCGGATTCTCACCATCCTGATCTTTAAGAGGGGGAGTGGGCCGTCGGGCATTCTAACCATCACATCCCTGATCGTTGTCCTTCTTGAGAGATTTATAGAGCCTATCTCTATCTCGATACCTGCATATCTATTCAGGAGCCACTCAACAGAGTCTGTCAGATAGGGGGACCTTATAAAGGCATAAAGGGCGAGTAGGAGTATTGTTGTACATATAAGTATGCCCTTGATCAATGGTGTTATCCGTCCCATCACTATGGAGGCTCATCTACCGCTCATCAGAGCTGTATCTGCTGTGTGAAGAAGAAATTGTGTTATTGTGCAATAATGAATATGTTTGAAAAAAACCGCTTCCTCCTTTAGACTAATTAAATTAAAACGCTATGGCCTTCATCCATTTTAGCAGATTTGGTAAGGTCAGGGCCCTGATATCACTCCTAATCCTCTCCAGCCTGCCTTTATTGACCTCATTCAGTCGTGACGACCCATCACCTGGCCTAAGGGGGCCTGCCTTTACAGACCCTTCAAGGGTTGTAGAGATGCCTGATGAGTGGGTGAGACGGCCGATCAGGCATAGCCCCTCACTTGGTGATTTTGACCTCGTCGTCACCCTTGACCAACACCTGTTTACGCCATTAAGACCCCTTATCGATAGATACGCAAGGATGAATAAGTTGAGGATATTCATCAATGAGGGCACATGCGGTATATCAGCAGGGATGCTTGTACGCAAGGAGGTGGATGTGGGAGGGTTCTGCTGTGCCCCTGGCCTTAATGACAGGCTGCCAGGGCTCAGGTTTCACACATTCGGGATAGATGCCATAGCCCTCATTGTGCATCCTGAAAACCCCATAGACAATGTGACACTCACCCAGGCGCGCAGGATATTTATGGGGGAGATACACCGCTGGTCTGAGCTCAAGACCAGCACAGGCGAGAGAGGCCCTGATATCCCCATCCAGCCTGTCGGGAGGCTCCACTGTAAGTTGAGGCCAGGGCACTGGAGGCTCCTGCTTGATAACGAAGACCTCTTCAGTGCGGATCTGCTTGAGGTTGGTGCCATACCGGACATGATCTCACAGGTGGCATCCAATCCAGGTGCAATAGGTTATGAGGTCATATGGAATACCATCCGCTACAGGGAGATGGGAAGGGTCAAGGTGCTCAGGATAGACGGATACAGCCCCCTTGATCACGATGCCCTTGTCTCTGGCAGATACCCTTTATACCGTGTTTATAACCTCACAACATGGCAGGGCAGGGGTGTTGAGGATCCACGGGCAGAGAGGCTTGTTCAATATCTGCTTGGGCAGGCCGAGAAGGTATCAAAGGGGCACAACATCGTCCCTGCCTCACGCCTTAAAGAGGCAGGCTGGAGGTTCAGAGGCGACGAACTGGTGGGAGAGCCGGATAAATGAAGTCCACAATCCAGAGCCTACTCCGTCGTCTATCGCTCACCTTCAAGATGGTCTCTGTGTGTGTGATTATCGGCCTCTCTGTATGGATCATCCTTGATATCCACCACACAGGAAGGGTGAGGGAGATATTCCTGGAGAAGTTGAAGGCAGAGCTATCGAGGAAGGCTGTGGAGGACAGACTCCGTCTTGACCGTTATATAAAGCTCCATAGCCAGTCGGTGAGGGCATTTGTGAGGCTGAAGAACTTTGACGATTATGTCAGATCAGTGAACTGGTCTGAGGATGACACAATAGAGATCAGATACCACCGGTCTCTACCACCGTGGTTCCCTCCCCGTTCGATGCTCAGGACATTCGTAAACCCTCGTTTCAGCCTGCTGCTTGATCGGTGGGGAAGGGTGAGGGAGGTCTACATATCACGCAATGAGAAGATACCCGATGGTCTGCTCAGACCCTCCAGCCTCATGCTCCTCAGGAGCAGGTGGCAGAGTTATATGACAGACGTTGACGGCATCCCCTATCTCCTGACATCCTCTCCCTTTTACAGGGGAGATGAGATAACGGCAATCCTGATGTTTGCGACACCGATAGATGATGAATTTCTCATAGCATCCCTTGGCCATATTATAAGAAAGGGGCATGTAACCGCACTTCTGACATCTGAGAACCCACCCGCCATACTCACAAGCAGTAATCTCAGGGATGTGCCTGCAGGCACCCCCCTTAAGGCGATCAAAAAGAGGTATCTGCTGATAGGCAAGGCCTTCTTTGACTATGGTGCATCAGACCTCACCATAAGCCTTGCATCCATGCTATCAATGGAAGAGGTGGAGAGGCTCACAGAGGAGGTTGTCTCAAGGGAGAGACAGAGCATAGCGGTCATCGCCGTTGTCTTTATCCTCTCCTTTACCTCCCTGATGCTGTTTATCACCCACCGCATAAGGCTGCTCACACATCGTATATCCGAGTTTTCTGAAAAGACACTTGGCACGCCAAGGGAGGGTGTTAAAAAGGGAGACAAACTGTACATCCTTGAGGAGAGGTTCAGACACCTTACAGAGCAGGTGGTTGCTGCACGTGAGGAGATCAAGAGGGCCATAAGGAGGGAGGCAGAGGAGAAGACCCGTATGATAGTTGAGAGTGCATTTGATGCCATCGTGACGATCGACTCAGAGGGGGTCATCAACACCTGGAACCAGCAGGCAGAGAGGATGTTCGGCTGGAAGAGGGAGGAGGCGCTGGGCAGGCATGTGGTAGACCTTATAGTGCCCGAGGAGTTTCGTGAAGCACTCACAAGGGGGCTCAGGAACTTCCTGCTGACAGGCAGGGGCAGGCTCCTCAATCAACGGCTGGAGATATATGCACTGAATCGGGATGGTGAGACGTTCCCTGTCGAGCTGGCGGTCTCCCATGCCAGGACATCCGAGGGTGATATATTTATAGCCGTCATCCGTGATATCACAGAGCGCCGGAGGGCCGAGGAACAGATAAGGGCATCCCTCCATGAGAAGGAGGTCCTCTTAAGGGAGATACACCACAGGGTCAAGAACAACATGCAGGTGATCTCAAGCCTGCTCAGGCTCCAGTCAGGCAAATTAAAGGACCCTCACCATATGGAGCTGCTCAATGAGAGTCAGAACCGGATAAAGTCGATGGCACTTGTGCATGAGAAGCTCTACAGGTCAAGGGACCTTGCACATATCGACTTTAATGAATATACCCGTGACCTTGTGAGGGGGCTATACAGGGCCTACGGGATAAACACAGAGAGGATAAAGGTGGAGATGGATATAGCAGATATACGCCTCGGGGTTGATACAGCCGTCCCATGCGGTCTGATCATCAATGAGCTTGTCTCAAATGCCCTCAAACACGCATTCCCTGATGGCAGGTGTGGAGAGGTGAGGGTTGGGCTTAAGAGGGTCATGCTCCCGGAGGGGCAGGTTGAGGGTCTTGAACTCACGGTCAGTGACAACGGGGTTGGTATACCAGAGGGGCTGGATATAAAAGGGACGGACTCCCTTGGCCTGAGGCTGGTTACCACACTGACAGAGGGTCAGCTCAGGGGCACGATAGAGCTTGACAGGGCTGGTGGGACAGCATTCAGGATCAGGTTTCAGGAAATTAGATACGAAAAAAGGATATAATAGATGCTGATTTCTGGCCTAAATGGCGGATTGAGGGACATTCATAGATCTTTAATGAAGGGTGTGTAGAATATTCAGGGGATAAAGAATAGAGGGGCAGATGGCTAAGAGGAGGATCCTTGTTGTTGAGGATGAGGCCATTGTGGCCGAGGACATAAGGGTGAGCCTCGAGGAGATGGGTTACGAGGTCCCTGCCGTTGTCTCAACAGGAGAGGAGGCGGTCAGGGTGGCGAGGGAGCTGAGGCCTGACCTTGTGCTCATGGATATCGTGCTTGGTGGCAAGGTGAATGGCATCAACGCGGCAGGTGACATCCGCTCATCACTCAATATCCCTGTGGTATATCTTACCGCATACTCTGATGAGAAGACCCTTGAGAGGGCAAAGCTCACAGAGCCCTTTGGCTATATAATAAAGCCCTTTGACGAGCGGGAACTCCGCAGCACCATAGAGACCACCCTTTATAAGCACGAGATGGAGGAGAGGCTCAGGGAGTCAAGGGAGTGGTTGAGGGTGACCCTCAGGAGCATCGGTGATGCGGTTATAGCCACTGACAGGGATGCAAGGGTGATATTCATGAACCCTCAGGCAGAGGCCCTTACTGGATGGAAGGAGTCCGAGGCGATGGGCAAGGCCCTTGAAGAGGTCTTTAATATCATAAATGAGCTGACAGGTGAGAAGGCAGTAAACCCTGTGGGCAGGATACTGAAGGAGGGTGTGGTCATTGGCCTCGCAAACCATACCGTGTTGATCTCAAGGGATGGCAGGCACATACCGATTGAGGATAGCGGTGCCCCGATCAAGGACAGACACGGTGAGACCATCGGTGTGGTTATGGTATTCCATGATGTGACCGAGAAGAGGAGGATGGAGAGTGCCCTGAGGGAGTCTGAACAGAGGTACAAGGATCTGTTTGACAACGCCCATGACATGATCCACAGTGTTGATATCGAGGGGAGGATCATATTTGCCAATAAGTCATGGCTTGAGACCCTCGGATATGAGGAGGAAGACCTGAAGGGGCTCACCATCTTTGACATACTCCACCCTGACAGCGTTGAGCACTGCAGGGAGGTCTTCAAAAGGGTATTATCAGGAGAGCCACAGAACAATGTAGAGGCTACATTCATCACAAAGGATGGGAGGCGTATCGATGTCCTGGGCAATATCTCGTGCAGGATGAAGGACGGGAAGGTGATAGCCACACAGGGCATATTCAGGGATGTCACAGAGCAGAAGAGGGCAGAGGCCATCCTCAGGAGGGCTGCACAGGAGTGGAGAGAGACCTTTGATGCCATACCTGACTTTATCTCTGTCTTTGACAAGAACCTGAGGTTTATGAGGGCCAATAAGGCCCTTGCCAATCACCTCCGTTTAAGGCCAGAGGAGCTGATCGGAAAGCACTGTTATGAGGTCTATCAGAGGGACAGGGGATCGGACGCTGAATGCCTCATCCTCAAGGCAAGGGACCTTGGAGAGACGATCACCGCAGAGAGGCACTATCCAAACTTTGACTTCCCCCTGCTTGTTACCGTCTCGCCCATCAAGGACAAAGACGGCAATGTGACAGGTTTTGTCCATGTGGCAAAGGATATCTCAGAGCTTAAGAAGGCAGAGGAGAAGATCAGGGAGGAGAGCGAGATATCCCATTCGCTCCTCAAGATAGTAGAGACACTGAACACCATACTTGATGAGAGGCAGCTTATAAGAAAGGTGATAGAGATAGTCCCTGGCTATCTAAGGCTGGATATACTCGGCATCCTCCTTTATGATACAGAACACCATGCCTTTGTCGTCTCTGGCACATATGGACTCGGCTATACAGAGGAGAGGCTCACAAAGACGAAGCTATTCAAAGAGGGCGACTTTCCTGCCATCAAGAGGCTATTAAATGGAGAGGGGCTGCTTATCGAGGATCTTGAGGGTTCTGAACTTGTCTCCAGGGAATTTATAGAGACATTCGGGATAAAGAGTGCCATGCTCATGCCGATATTCATCGCTGGCAGGGTAAAGGGCTTCATAGTGGGAGGCCTTAAAGAGCAAGGCCCGCTGGGTGAGAGGGAGAGGGCCCTGCTTAAGGGACTGTCAGATGGGCTGGGCGTGGCGATCCACAACAGCCGTCTCTACAAGGAGTCCACAGAGAGGTTTATAGAGCTCTCACATAAGGTTGAGACCATAAAGGCGATGGCAGAGATAGACAAGGAGATACTCTCCGCTGTTGACAGGGAGACCGTTCTCAACACGTCCATTGCGATAATAAGCAGGGTTATACCCTGTGACAGGGTCTCCGTGCTCTTTAAAGAGAAGAAGAAATACAAGGTGATAGCCGAATGGGGTGTTGGCAGCCTCAAATCAAAGGAGTTCCAGCTCACAGACACTCAGGTGGATATCCTTGAGCACAACCAATCACCCCTCTTTATCTCAGACCTCTCCTCCGAGGCCGAGAAATCCCCCTATCAGGAGGCATTGATAGACATAGGTATCCAGTCAGCCATAGTCCTCCCACTTGTCAGGAAGGCCCGCACAATAGGGATAATCGACATATGCTCCCTCCATCCTGCTGGATTCTTACCTGCAAACCTGAGGACGGCCGAGGATATAGTGTCGCAGATTGCGGTTGCCCTTGAGAATGCGAGTCTATACGAAGACCTCCAGCAGCTTGTGATAAACATCATCACCTCCTTTGCATCGATGCTGGATGCCAAGTCGCCATGGACAAGGGGTCACTCGGAGAGGGTGACAAGATACGCCCTTGCCATTGTCAGGGAGATGGGTCTTGGGAAGGAGATGGAGGAGATGGTGAAGCTGGGTGGGCTCCTTCATGACATAGGGAAGATAGGCACCTATGATGTTATACTCGACAAGGCAGCGAGCCTCTCAAGTGACGAGACACAGCATATAAGGGAACATCCCTTAAGGGGTGCCATGATCCTGAAGCCCATCAGACAGCTCAAGAATATCATCCCTATGCTCAAGTATCACCATGAGAGGGTGGATGGCACAGGCTATCCAGAAGGGCTCAGGGGTGAGGAGATACCCCTGCTTGCAAGGATACTGTGTGTTGCAGATGCATATGACGCAATGACATCGGACAGGCCTTACAGGAGTGCCCTTGGTAAAGAGTATGCGATATCCGAGCTCAAACGGTGTGCGGGCACACAGTTCGACCCACAGGTGGTCGAGGCATTTATAAGATATATCAAAAAGCAGGAGTCAGGAGGTTCGGGGAATGAATGAGGTGTTGAAGACGATATCCGAGAGGAGATCTGTAAGGTCATACCAGAAGAAGGGGATCCCAAGGGAGATCATCATGAAGATAATAGAGGCAGGCAATCAGGCCCCATCAGGTATGAACAGTCAGCCATGGAGGTTTGTGGTGGTGGAGGATGATGCCTTCCACAAGAGACTGCTTGACACAGCCATCCCGAATGCAAAGAGGCTCCTTGAGGACGTAAAGAGGACGAACCCTGAAAGGTATCAATTGATCATGAAACGGTATGAGGAGCTGGAAGACCCCATCTATTATTCTGCACCTGTGATCATATTCGTCATAGGCAGGGGCAGATATGCAGACCTATCGTGCCCCCTTGCGTGCCAGAACATGATGCTTGCTGCCCGATCCCTGGGGATAGGGAGTTGCTGGGTCTATTTTGGCTCCCTTGTCACAGAGGACGAAGAGATAAGGAAGGCCCTGGAGTTGAAGGATGATGAGAAGATATTTGGCCCTATCGTCTTTGGCTATCCAGAGCAGTTTCCAGAGCCACCCGAGAAGAAGCCACCGGTTATTAAGTGGATTTAGTGCGTGGCGATCTCCTCTAAGGCCCTCCTGAGCCCCTTGATCACCTCCGCCATCCTTGGATAATCCAGGGTGTCTGGTGTATCGCCAGGGCCATGGTAATTGGGGTTCCGGTAGAAGGCCGTGTCTGTGACCATTATGGCGTTATATCCAAACTTCCAGAAAGACCTGTGGTCAGAGAAGTCCACACCAGGGATGAGGGAGACCGTTGAGAGGGACTCTACAGGCATATCGGTCCCTTCTCTAAAGGCCTCTTTAACACCGTTTAGAAAGGCCCTTGAACGGATGTTGCCTATTAAGGCAATGAAATTGCCCCTTTCAGGATAGAACCATCTGAACACAGGGAAGGGGAAGTTCTGGCTCCCCTCCGAGTCTGTAAAGTATCCTATTGACTCCAGGCATATCATCCCCGTCACCTCCCTGCCCTCCTCATAGAGTGACCTTGCATACTGATAACTGCCCATCTTCTTTGTATAAAAGAAGGGTGGCTCCTCAAGGGGGAAGGCGATGAACTGGATGGAGTGGTTGAATGAACCGTCCCTCAGTAACCTTGCAAGCTCGAGCATCCCTGCAACACCACTGGCATTGTCATCTGCCCCTGGTGTGCCATCCACTGTATCATAATGGGCGCCGATAATGAGTAGTCTGTCACTCTTTCCCCTGATCTCGACATACACATTCCTGTATATCCTTCCACCTGCCTCATATGACTGGCATGATGGGGTATAACCATAACGTCTGAATTCAGAGGTTATATACTCTACTGCCTCCTCAAGGGCCCTTACCTGGTGATATGGCCTTGGGCCTATCACCTCAGAGAGTGTATATACAGACCTCTTGAGGTTATCTATGATCTCCGTCACATCATTCTATGGTGATCTTCCTGACCCGCTTCTTCGCCTCTTCTGACTTCGGGAGCCTCACCTCAAGCACCCCATCCTTGAACGATGCCTTTGCCTTATCAGGCTGTATCTTGACAGGCAGGTCAAATGAACGACAGAATGAGCCATATGAACGCTCAAGCCTGTAGTAGTTCTTCTTCTCTATCTTCTCCTCGGACTTCTTCTCACCTGATATGGTTATCGTATTCTCGGTGATGTTCACCTCGATATCATCCTTTGTCATACCTGGCAGCTCAGACTTGACAACGATGTCATCCCCATCCTCGAATATATCAACAGTTGGTGTGGGTTTCATCTCTTCAAAGAGCCTCGGGAACGATGGGAACCATGGCCTGAATGACCTCCTGAAGAAATCCTCAAATAGCTCCTCTATCCTCTCAAATGGAGAAGGCCACCTTGATACCACAGAGGGCTCAAGCCCCTTGTCTTCTTCCTTTTTTGTCTTCTTCTTTGCCATCTCTCACAACTCCTCAGGACTTTTTAATTATCTTCTATCAAATTTTGAGGGTGTTGTCAAGAAACCTTCTCCCGCTTCTTAAACCATTTATATGTCCTGAGGCCATGGACAACCTCTACAGGGATGTCTCCGAATAGGTTGAAGAGTATCCTCATGGGAGCAAACTGGAACCTGTTCAGGTATCCAAAGACTATCCCCCTCAGCTTAAGTGCGTAGATGAAATCAGGCAGGATGATCTCGTGCAGCAGTTTATTATAGACCTCTCCAATGGCTTCATTATTCTTCATCGCCCTGTATATGGCATGTGCGGCAAGCTCTCCACTCCTCTGGGCATAGTAAATACCCTCACCAAGCATGGGGTCTGTGAAACCCGCTGCATCGCCTATAAGCAGGGTGTTGCCAAAGACAGGCTCGGTGAGGAAGCCACCACTTGGAAGCGGATGGGATTCTATCCTTATGTCATCCAGGCCGTCAAGTTTCATGTATGAGAGGAGCTCCCTGAAGGAGTCGATAAACCTCTTTCTGTTGACCCTGTTCAACCCGCATGAGCCAATGAGTATCTGTCCTTTATTGGGGAAGACCCATGAATAGCCATAATCTATAAATCCAAAGAGTATCATGGGATGCCCTATATCCCTATCGATCACCGCCCTATCAACAAAGACCTCAAGCGCCGTTGCCATATTCTTGTCCCACAGACGCTGGTTAAACGGCCCTGTGGCAAATGTCCGCCTGATTATACTGTTAACCCCATCGGCTCCAACCACAAATCTCGCCCTTAGCCTCCTCCTTGACGATGTCCTCAGCTCGTTCTTTAACAACTCATAAGAGACAACCGCCTCCCCCTCTATCACCTCGACACCCGCACCCTTCACCTTGTTAAGGAGGAAGTTGTCATACACCGTCCTGTCAACAAAATAGAACGGGAGTGGATATCTCCTCTTTATTAGAGGCCTATCCCTGTACAGGATCTCATAAATGTCTGACTCATAATCGATCACCCCTCTCTCTTTGAGGGAGTCTACTGATTCACCATAGACCCTCTGCAGTAACTGGATCGTCTTATGGGTCAGGCATCCGGCACAGAGCTTCTTCCTCGGGAACCTGCTCCTGTCCACAACAAGGACCTTCAGCCCATAACTGCCAAGGATATAGCCAGCGGTTGTCCCTGCAGGTCCAGCACCTACTATGATTACGTCATAGTCATACATATGTGAGCTCTGGAGAGGATTTGGGCCTTTTTGAGTCAAGGGCTCAATTATTTTAACATATTTAATGTATAATGCGTGAGTGCATTGCCCTTACAACTGTCAGGCCTGCGTCCTTTCTGAGATTAATATGGGTAGAAGATGAAGAAGAGCACGGACATGACAAATAACACCCAGAGGCCTGAGGGGACCTCCCTCACCCTGCCTGAGATGAGCTTCATCAGGGGATAGATGACGAAGCCAGCGGTCATGCCGATTCCCAGATTATATGTGAAGCTCATGAGGATGATGATACAGAAGACCGGGATGACCTCTGTGAGGTCATCGAACCTCACCCTTGTAATAGGCGACAGCATGAGCATGCCCACTATTATGAGTGCAGGGCCATAGGCATGGGCAGGAACAGATGTGAAGAACGGGGCAAAGAAGAGGGCAAGGAGGAACATAAAGGCCGTGACCACTGCTGTAAGGCCTGACCTTCCACCTGCCTCTATGCCTGCTGCTGACTCTATGTATGTGCCCGTGGTAGTGGTGCCAAGGAGCGAGGCAACGACGGTTGCAAGGGCGTCGCAGAGCATCGGCTTCTCTATCTCAGGGAGGTTGCCCTTCTCGTCAAGGAGGCCCGCTCTGTAGGAGACACCTATCAATGTCCCCATTGTATCAACAAAGTCCATGACAAAGACCGTGAGGATCACAGCAAAGAACCCCCATGTGAGTGCACCTGATATGTCAAGCTTAAGGAGTATGGGTGAGATGTCAGGAGGCATGCTCAGCCACTTCTCAGGAAGGGGTGTGACACCCGTGATGAAAGAGGCGAATGTGATGACGAGGATACCGATCAGTATCGCACCCCTTATGCCCTTTATCATCAGGATACCTGTAAGCAGAAACCCTGCTATAGCAAGCAGCACCGTGGCCTGTCTGAAGTCTCCCACGTGCACAGGGGCGCCAGGCACACCCAGGGTAACGATGCCTGTCTCATTGAGACCGATGAATGTGAGGAAGAGTCCTATGCCGACGGCAAAGCCTATCTTCAGGCCCTCGGGTATGGCATCTGCAAGCCAGGACCTTATCCTGAGGACGGTTATCAGGGTGAAGAGCACGCCCCCGATGAAGATCGCACCAAGGGCTGTCTGCCAGCTATAGCCAAGGACCTTTACGACCGTGAAGGCGATGAAGGCGTTCTCACCCATATAGGGTGCTATGGCAAAGGGCCTCTTTGCATAAAGGCCCATTGCGAGTGTCCCGAAGAATGCACTCAATATGGTGGCAACCATGGAGGGGCCAAAGGGGATGCCTGCTGCCTCAAGGATCTTTGGGTTCACAATTATGATATAGGCCATGGTGACAAAGGTGGTCAGACCAGCGATTACCTCCTGCCTTACGCTGGTCCCGAGCTCATCAAGCCTGAAGAATCTGTTCATCTATCCACCTCCGAGGAGTATAGATGTATTGGTGAAGAAGACGCCTGCAACACAGGCGGTCATGAGACAGGCGAGTGTTGCCGCAAGCAGTGCCCTTGGACCAACGGCTGAAAGGTCGGTTGTCCTTTCAGGCACAAGGGCGGCCGTGCCACCAACGAATATGGCGAGTGAGGCGATGTGGGCAAAACCACAGAGTGCGTATGTTGCAAGGAATGCAGAGCGGGGATCATGGAGTGTGTTATTTGCAAGGAGCACGGCAAGGTCCATATATGACTTTGCCTCTGTGACCACAGCCCTCTCTCCTATGATCCTTGCGATCTCAAAGGCATCCGAGGGTGGCACACCCATGATCAGGGTGAATGGATAAAAGACATAACCGAGCAGGCCCTCTAATGACCAGTCTATGTGGAGGCCTGTCAGGGCGTTCACCTTCAGACCCACATAGTTGAGTATCAGGTTGACCAGTGCGACAAGCCCGAGGAATGCCACAAGCAGGGCTATTATGCCACCGACGAGTTTGAGCCCTGCATTCGCACCATTTATTGATGCCTCTATAATGGATGACTCCTTCTCATAGTAGGGCTTCACATCCACCCCAAGGGTCTCTGGTTTTTCGGTCTCAGGATAGAGGAGCTTTGACATCACAACCGCAGCAGGTGCCGAAAGGAACGATGCAGAGATGAGGTGGCCTGCGATCATCGGGAACTCATTCTGGAGTATCATCACATATACGGCCAGCACACTCGACGCAATGGTTGCCATGCCTGCTGTCAGGATGGTGCAGAGCTCTGAGCGGGTCATCCTCAATAGATAGGGCCTTATGGTTGTCATTGCCTCTATGCCTACGAATATGTTGCTTGATGTACATAGGGACTCTGCCCCGCTTATCCTCATGAGCCTTGTGAAGACCCTTGAGAAGAGCCTCACCAGCCAGGGCATAATACCGATGTAGTAGAGCACCCCCATCAGGCTCGCAAAGAATATTATCGTTGGCAGGGCCTGGAAGGCAAATATCCAGCCAAGGGACTCCTCACCGAACTCGTTCTTTGTCCCTGGTGGCAGGGCGAGCCTTCCAAAGATGAACTTCGCACCCTCACCTGCAACGCTGATGACCTTCACCACCACATCATTGATGAACAAGAAGAATCTGGTGCCAGCAGGCACGACAAATATGAATAGGGCGAATAACAGCTGGATAACAACACCCCAGAATATGACCCTCCAGTTGATCACCCTACGGTTGGTTGAGAGCGCCCATGCAAAGAGCATGAGTATGAATATACCGATGAGGCTTACGAGATTGTAAATCATAACCATTTGAAAATATACATAAAAAATGAGGGATTTTCAAGGAAAAGGGCCTCTAAGACCGCTTCAGGATCATCGAGATCTCATCAAGGAGGCCCCCTATCTCCAGGGAATGACCGGTTTGAAAGAATCTCTTCGCCTCATTAAATATCTCTAACACCCATCTCCAGTATGTTTTAACATCTTCCAGATCAAAACTCACAAAACCCTTATAGTCAGCATCCTTCCTTCTCATATAATTTTTATAGCACCTGGTTTTACAAAGTGCTGTGCAAGGAGCACCTGTGTGCCCTCATGAGAAATGGGGAAACAGCCCTTTGTCGTAAGCATATACTTTACCATTGCCTCTGAGATATAAAAGAACGCAGAGACACACTCTCTGTAATTTTCTGAGACGAGATCACCCCTGAACTTTTTTATCAGGCTGAGGGAATCCTCGGCCTCTTGCGATGTCTCAACCACAGGATGTCTCCTTTTCTGATTTCATGGCCTATTGATGTATTTTTAAGAGAACCGGCATCAACCACCAGAGGGTGGATCATCAGCTCTGGTTCAGATTCGATACTCCATCTCTCTATGGCCTTCTCTGTCTCTTTAACCATCAACGGCGATCTGACTATCACTGAATTCATCGCTCATTCCCTTGTCCCTTGAACCGTAGAGGATGATTTAGATAGGCTATAAGATTATCGATAATATCATTTTCATAAGGTGTGAGTCTGTCTCTTGTTCCAGTCATAACTTCATTTTATCATAAAAAAACACCTGATCATGGATGCCTTATGTATCTCTTTAAGGTCTCTTGCACCTCATCCTCATCATCAGATGGCATCCTGACATCGTCAAAGAGCTCCCACTCTTCTGTGTGTTCAATAGATCCATCAGGCATCAGGAGTGTTAGCGGTGATAGGGTCTCCATCTCGAGCATGAAGTGGCTGATGTATGTCTCATACGAGACGCCAAGGTCAGGGTACCTCCTGTCAGGATGGTGGGTGTAGTGTTTGATAAACAGATGCCCGTGGTTGAAGTATACAGCCCAGCCTGCCTCATTGGGTATGCCGAATTTAAAGGGGTGTTTTATGTCCGTATCCTGTCTGAGCAGGATGAACCTCTCACCCCAGTACACCCTTGGGTCATTGAGCCTTGTGTATGGCCAGAGTGATATGAGGCGGTTTGGCAGGAGGTCCGTGTCTCTATCAGGCTGTGGGACGACCTCCTTGCCTCCTGTAGCCATTGCTGTGAGTGCCCAGACAGATAGTTCGATGGGCCATGGGTTCCTGTTGATCAGGCGGTGGAGTATCCTCACCCTGCTTCCCCCTGGTGACAATGTAACCTCCATCTCCTTCTGTATCCTGCTGAGCTTCTCCACGTCCTGGATCGTCCTTATACCATTGTCTATCTCCTCCCATCTGACAGGGTGGTTGTCAGGCTCGTATGTCCTTGTCCTTGATTCAGGAGCGTGCCAGAGCCGGTGGCCCCCATAGAGCCTCCAGTCGTTCCCTCCCTTAAGGCCCATTGTAGAGTCAATCTCACAAAATTCATTCACCCTGCCGGTGAAACCGTATCGGATGATCCTTGGGCCGACATCAGTCGTGATGACCAGATCGACAAGGCCATTCCCTATCTGGACACAGTTCTCCCATCCCCCATAGGGGACCTTCTCTATCCTCACACTACCCATATCCCCTCCTGAATACGCACATTATACCTGATTCAGCAGATAATTGTTGTTATCCACACTTCATCAACCCCGTTTCCACAGCAAAAAGCCATAAAAATCAATGCATTTCAAATCCTCCATTTTTTGCTTGACATATACAATATATTGTGGTTTAATTTCTAAGAACCTCAAAATAGAGGGGAGATTTATCTGGGTTAAATGAGGAGGCAATTATGGAGGCAATAAGTGGTCTCAGTCTAACACAGAATGCCTTAAAGGTGCTTGAGAAGAGGTATCTCAAGAGGGACGAGGAGGGGAATGTGATCGAGACCCCCGAGGAGATGTTCAGGAGGGTGGCAAGGGCCATCGCATCGGCAGAACTTAACTACGGCAAGTCCCAGGCAGAGGCGGAATATATAGAGGAGGAGTTTTACAAACTTATGACATCACTGAGGTTCCTTCCCAACAGTCCCACGCTTATGAATGCAGGCAGGAGGCTTGGCCAGCTTTCTGCATGCTTTGTCCTCCCTGTAGAGGACTCGATGGAGTCCATATTCGAGGCGGTGAAGAATGCTGCATTGATACACAAGTCAGGAGGAGGGACCGGTTTTTCGTTTTCAAAGCTAAGGCCAAAGGGCGATATCGTTGGCTCAACAAAGGGTATATCATCAGGTCCTGTATCGTTCATGACGGTCTTTGACTCAGCAACAGAGGCCATAAAACAGGGTGGCACGAGGAGGGGTGCAAACATGGGCATACTCCGTGTTGACCACCCCGACATCATAGAGTTTATAACCTCCAAGGATCATAATGAGAAATTGAACAACTTCAATATCTCTGTTGCACTTACCGATTCATTCATGAAGGCGCTCGAGAGGGACGAGGAGTATGACCTTATAAATCCTCATACAAACAAGGTGGTCAGGAGGCTCAGGGCAAGGGAGGTCTTTGATCTCATAGTCAAACACGCCTGGCAGAACGGAGAGCCAGGTATCATATTCATAGACAGGATAAACAGGGCAAACCCCACACCATCACTCGGAGACATAGAGAGCACAAACCCGTGTGGTGAGCAGCCGCTTCTGCCGTATGAATCATGCAACCTTGGCTCAATAAACCTTGCGAGGTTTGTCCTGCCTGACGAATCCACGGGCATGAAGGCGCAGGGGACAGATGTCGTAACCAGATATGATAAGGATATTGCCGGACGTATCGACTGGGATGGTCTCAGGAAGACGGTCCACCTATGTGTGCACTTTCTTGATAACGTGATAGATGTAAACAGGTACCCTTTGAAGAAGATAGAGGAGATGACCAAGGCAAACAGGAAGATAGGGCTTGGTGTGATGGGATGGGCCGATATGCTCATACAGCTTCGCATCCCCTACGACTCAGAGGCAGCCTCAAGGCTTGCAAAGGAGGTGATGAGGTTCATAAGGGATGAGGGCAGGAAGGCATCTATGGCGCTTGCAGAGGAGAGGGGGGTATTCCCAAATTTTGAACACAGCATATACAGGGATATGAACCTGAGGCTCAGGAATGCCTCTATCACAACCATTGCACCCACAGGGACATTATCAATAATAGCAGGGTGTTCAAGCGGGATAGAGCCCATCTTTGCTGTCGCCTATGTGAGGAATGTGCTTGAAGGAACGAAGCTCTATGAGGTCAACCCCTATTTCGAGAGGATCGCAAAGGAGAGGGGGTTCTGGAGCAGGGAGCTGATCGAGAGGATAAGCGAGACAGGTAGCCTGAGGGAGATCGACGGAGTCCCTGAAGAGATAAAGCGCATATTCATCACTGCCCATGACATATCCCCACTTGACCATATAAGGATGCAGGCAGCCTTCCAGAAGTATGTGGACAACGCCGTCTCAAAGACCGTTAACTTCCCTCATGATGCAACACCAAAGGATGTTGAGGATGTATATATGCTTGCGTATGGCCTTGGTTGTAAAGGGGTAACCGTATACAGGGATGGTTCGAGGGAGGAACAGGTCCTCCAGACAGCGGACAGGAAGCAGCAGGCCGTAGATAATAGATTGGTGGCCGAGCATACATTTAAGATAACACCAAGGAAGAGGCCCGAGGTGATCAAGGGGACAACGAGACGCATGAAGACAGGATGTGGAAACCTTTATGTGACCATAAATGAGGATGAGGATGGCAACCTCTTTGAACTCTTCACACATATGGGCAAGGCAGGTGGCTGTGCGGCGAGCCAGGCAGAGGCCATCGGACGGCTCGTGAGCCTCGCCCTGAGGAGCAATATAGCGCCTCCTGAGATCGTGAAACAGCTGAGGGGTATAAGCTGTCACAATCCTGAGTGGACGAATAACGGAAAGATACTCTCCTGTTCTGATGCGATAGCAAAGGCCATCGAGAAGTATTATCAGACAGAGGGTAAAGGCAATGGCTCAGATCCTGTACTGGAGAAGAAGGTGATCTACGGGGCATGTCCTGAGTGTGGTGGGGCAGTGGAACACGAAGGAGGATGCGCGGTCTGCAGGGACTGTGGCTTTACAAGGTGCAGTTAAAGAGGATCACAGACAGCAGGGGCCTTAGGAACAGAGGGGCCCTGTGGTTTGTTGTCTTGATACTGTTGTCCATGCTCCTCTCATCCTGTGCACCAAAACCCACTGTATATCCAACAGGTGCCAGATATGTCATTGCCTCGTGGTATGGCCCTGAGTTTCACGGAAGGCCGACTGCATCAGGTGAGATATTCAATATGTATGCAATGACGGCCGCACACAGGGAGCTTCCATTTGGCACCAAGCTACGCATAACAAACCCAGAAAACAACAGGTCTGTTATTGTCACAGTGAATGACAGGGGGCCTTTTGTCAGCGGAAGGGATATAGACCTCTCATACGGGGCAGCAAGGGAGATAGGGATTATTAACAAGGGTGTGGCAAGGGTGTTGATGGAGTATGTTGGAAGGGACACAGGGTATACAAAGAAGGTCTCCTTTGGATATGTGGGTTCATCAGGCCCCTTGACCATACAGGTGGGCTCCTTCCTTGATAGATCAAACGCACTCAGACTGAAGAGGGCGCTTGAGTTTAAATACAACAATGTCTATATCACAAGGGCATATATAGACGGGAGGACATACTACAGGGTGAGGATCGGAGAGTTCAGGGACAGGCAGAGCGCCTATTCATTCGCAAGGGGCCTTGCCATGGAGGGTTATAACACGCTCATAACCACCATGGACTAAGAGAGCCTCTTCAATGCCCTCACAAGCGCCTGGCCAAGGAATGTGAGTGCCTCCACATCGAGGAAGTCCGTTGCGGTCTCATCAAGGAGCACACTGCACTGCGTGGCAAACTCCTCCTCAGCAGGCCATAGAAGGATGAGGAACGGGATCATCGGCAGGGGATGGATGATGTAGCTGTGCTCTGTTGAGTACCCTCCGATTCTCTCTGCGCCAAGTTCAGAGAGCGCCCTGAGGAGCCTCTCCCTATCTTTGTCAAACATCCTTGAGAGGGGTTCTTCACACATGGCCCTGAAACCTGCTGACTTTATCGAACCGTCCTTGAGGTCCCTGAACGCAATCCACCTGCCAGATGGCCTCCTGCCACCGGCATTCCTTATGTACATCAACACAAGGAGTTTGTCCCATATATCAAGCCCTCCATCAATACCAGATGCACTCACCATCACATCCCTTCCCATGTATCTTATCACCAGTGCCTCACCCTTGACCTCTGCGCCTATACCATCCGCTACCTTATTCAGGTTGATCCTTGAGAACTCATCAATGAGCTCCTCAAGATACCTCTCCTTCCAGTCACCAGGTTCAGAGTCCGAGAGCATCCTCATGAGCTCGTCCCTTGCCCCTTCTGTAAGCTTCACACACTCTGATACCTGCGCCTCGCCCCCTGATAGCCTCACGGCAAAGGCCATGCATGTGCCCGCTGGGCATTCGCCACAATTGATGCGTGGAAGTATCCTGTAGATATCGAGTGGATTCATTGCAGGTGTGGATCAGACCCTATTGCAGGTCTTCGGGGTCGATCTCCCTTATAACAGACTCCCTTATAGTACTATGCCTCTTCTCGAACCCTGGCAAGAGTTCCCTAAGGGTCATCTTGATGGCCTGAATCTCAAGCTTTAATTTGTCCACGGTCTCCTCAAGATCAAGCCTCAGCCTCTCGATATCATCACCGATCAGGTTGACCTCCTTCTCAAGCAACCTCACCCTCTCTTCAATCTCCAGCTCCTTCTTCACATGACCTCCTCAAGACAGTTTATTATTTTTAACAAAGCATTTGATAAATTGCAAATCTGTTATAATTAAATCCATGCGTCCTGACTGGGATACATACTTCCTTGAGATAGCAAAGGTTGTCTCCTCCCGTTCAACCTGCATGCGCAGGAAGTATGGGGCAGTTATTGTGAAGGACAGGGTCATAATCAGTACAGGATACAATGGTGCACCAAGGGGTGAGACAAACTGTATTGATGCAGGCGTGTGCAAGAGGAAGTCCCTGAATGTGCCCCCTGGCGAAAGATATGAGCTCTGTGTGGCGGTTCATGCCGAACAGAATGCCATTATAAATGGCCCGCCTGAGAGGATGAAGGGCAGCACCATCTATATAGCAGGCTTTGAGGAGGACAATACAGTGGCCAATGGACATCCATGTCTCCTCTGCAGGAGGATGATAAAGAACGCACAGATAACAGAGGTTGTTTATCTGAACAAGGACGGAGAGATCATAAAGGTCCTGGCAGAGGAACTGTAGGTGGACGATTGTGGATCTGGATGTAACCATCCATAAGGCCGGAAACGGCAGACCTGTCGTAATCCTGATACACGGTCTCGGGATGAACAAGGACATCTGGCTCAACCCCCTTGAGACAAAGGTATTCGCAAAGAACATCCCTCTCAGGGTGATAGCCGCAACCCCACCGAGGCCATGTTCAGCCACGAATAAGAGATTGATATCTGTTGGCAGTATACCCCGCAGGATCAACTCCCTGTGGGCTGTGCTGAAGGAAGAGGGATTTAATCTCGTCTGTTTCAGCCAGCGCAGGCCTGTTGGGCCTATAGATGTCGCGGTGGGGGATCTGGAGCAGGTGATGAAGAGGATAAAGAGGCTCTTCCCTGGGTGTCCTGTTGCCCTCATAGGACACAGCCGCGGAGGGCTCATAGCAAGGAGGTTCATGCAGAGGCGGAGGACAAGGGTTGATGCCCTTATAACCATAGCGACACCCCACAGGGGAAGCTCACTCTCCCGTATCGGGAATTATCTCATGCCACTCTATCCGATTATAAAGAGGGCACTCCCTACTCACACACACTCGGCTGTCTCAAGGATAATAAGACATGTCAATGACCTCCTTGAGGGGAATGCCCTCAAGGAGTTGCTCCCTGACTCAGAGTTTTTCAAGGGCCTCGATGACTCACCACGAAAGGGTGTAAGGTATCTATCCTTTGGTGGGACAAGGCCGAAGATATTGACGGTATATGCATGGCGGAAGAGGGGTGCAAGACTCTATCCAAGGCCCGTACTCTCCATCCCCGAGTCCCTGATAAGACTGTTGCCCTCAAGGGTCATACCTGATGAGATGCTCAATGGCAAAGGAGACCTGCTCGTTACTGCCAGAAGCTCTGTGCTTCCATGGGCAGAGGCCCATTATAACCTTCCGGTAAATCATGTCTCTATACTGTGGCACAGAAAGACCCTTGAAGAGACCATCCAGCTCCTCAGAGAACTCTAAGCCAAAACCCTACACTTCGTAAGTGCAAATTTTTGGATAATTTATATTTAAAATTTTATAGAAATTATAAGGCCTTAATTCCTGCACTTACGAAGTGCAAGTTTTGGGGCTGGCTATTCGATGCTGGGTCTTATCGCCTTGAGGTAAAGCTGGAGGCTTTTTGTGCCGTTATATTCATTAAGCGATGGGGTGAAGACTATATCAAATGTGGTTGCGCTCTCAAGGAGGTCTATAAGCTCACCCATGCTGAAGCCTATGGTGTCTATGCTCACATTCTTCTGTCTCACCATCATCTTGAGGTGGCCATTGCCCACAACCCTGTAATCAGTTATCTCGACACCCTTTGCTCCAAGCAGGGGTATCCTGTTCGACTCCCCAAATGGTTCAAGTAGCGAGAGTTCCCTTACGAGGCTGAAGTTTACCTCAGAGAGTTTTACACCCGCGTCTATCTCAAGGACCGGCACAAGGTCATCAGGTGAGATCGTTTCATCAACTATGCGGTTTATCCTCTCTTTAAATACGGGTAGATTGTCGATGAGGAGCTTGAGACCTGCTGCCTGGCTGTGGCCTCCGTATCCAAGGAGTATGTCAGAGCATCTGGAGATGCCTTTATAAACATGGAATGGTGGGATGCTCCTTGCAGACCCCTTTGCTATGGTGTTATTGAGGGAGAAGAGAAAGACGGGCCTGTAGAACATCTCAACAAGCCTGGATGCCACGATACCTATCACACCCTGATGCCATGAGGGGTCTGAAAGCACAATGGCGCTGTCGAGCTTCCCGGGGTCGATCATCCTGCAGGCAGATTCATAGACCTCTGCCTCTATGCGCTGTCTTTCTCTGTTCTGTTCCTCAAGCAGGGAGGCAATGGCCTCTGCCTTCTCCTCATCATCGGTAAGGAAGAGTTCGACCACACCGGTTGCATCATCCAGCCTGCCTGCTGCGTTGATCCTTGGTATGAGTGTGTAAGAGAGGATACCTGAGGTCATCTCCCTCCTGACACCTGCGGAGTCCTTGAGTGCCTTTATCCCGACCCTGCATGAATCATCGTTAAGGTATTTTAATCCGTATGTGACAAAGACCCTGTTTTCACCTGTCAGCGGCACTGAATCGGCAACCGTGCCTATGGTGACAAGGTCAAGGTATTCCTCCAGCCCTGATCCGCTCCTGCCAAGACCGATCGCAAGGGCATGGATGAGCTTATAGGCGACACCCACTCCTGAGAGGTATTTAAAGGGATATGCTGAGTCTGTCCTGTGGGGGTTTATCACTGACAGGGCAGGAGGCAGTTCCTCGGGTGGTTCATGGTGGTCTGTGACGATCACATCCATTCCCTGGGAAGTGATCTCTGCTATCTCATCGCCCGAGCTTATGCCACAGTCTGCTGTTATTATGAGGTCTGCACCACACGCCATTGCCTTCTCAATACCCTTTTTGCTTATTCCATAGCCCTCGGTGATCCTGTTTGGTATGTGATAACAGGCCCTTATACCTATCCTCCTCAACTCAGAAAGCAGGAGGGCGGTGGCTGTTATGCCATCTGCATCATAGTCACCATAGATAAATACCGTCTCGTCCCTCTCCCTGGCCCTCTTGATCCTCTCCACGGCCCTGTCCATCCCATTAAGGAGGAATGGGTCATGGAGATCATCAATGGAGGGGGAGAGGAACGACCTTACGGTCTCAGGCTCTTTAATGCCTCTGTTTATGAGTATCTGGGCGAGTGTGGTTGAGATCGAGGCATTCCTGGAGAGGTGTTCAAGAAACTCTCTATTTGTCCTTCTTACAAGCCATCTCCTGTGCATTATCTCTTCTTCTTCAGCGCCTTCTCCCTTCCGAGCATATATACAATCGGGCTTGCAACAAACATGGAGGAGTAAGTCCCGACGATGATCCCGAGCATGATCGCCAGGGCAAAGTCATGGATCACCTCTCCACCGAAGAAGAATAATGCAAAGGCAGCAAAGAATGTGGTTACCGATGTGATGATGGTCCTTGAGAGGACCTCGTTGATGCTGCGGTTTATGATGTTGAAGCCCGATTCCTTACGCCTTGCCCTCAGGTTCTCCCTGATCCTGTCAAAGACAACGACCGTGTCTGTCAGGGAGTAACCAGCTATCATCAATAGTGCACTGACGAGTATAAGGTTTATCTCCTTCCCAAGCAGATAGAAGATGCCAAGGACTGCGAGGACGTCGTGGAATGTGGCCAGTGTGGCACCCACACTGAACCTGAACTGGAATCTGACGGTTATATATATGAGGATACCTATTATGGCCGCGAGGATCGCCCACATCGCATCCCTTCTCAGTCTTGAGCCGACCTTCGGGCCTATCTCTGTTGTTGAGTCAACCACAGGGTTGTGATCCGAGAATCTCTCTGTAAGTATGGAGACTATCTTCTCAGATATGCCCCCGAGCCTCTCCTCTCCCTTCTTCACCCTGATGAGCACCTTGTTCTCTGCGAAGAGGTCCTGAAGGTCGAAGTCGGTCACCCCCCCCTCGATCAGGGCGTTCCTTATATCACTCAGGGGAACCGTGTTATTGAACTTTATCTGGACCGCTGTGCCACCTGCAAAGTCAATACCGAGGTTTGCCTTCCCCCTTCCGATCTGGATTATGGCTATAATGCCGAGGATCATCAGCAGCGCAGAGAATGTGAGGGAGATATAGCGCTTGCCCATGAAGTCTATCTGTGGCCTCTTCTTGAGTAGCTCCATCATATACTAAGCCTCTTCAGCTCCTTTCTCGAGATTATGAGGTCAAAGACGGTCTTTGTCCCTATGAGCGCTGTGAACAGGTTGATGAACACACCCCAGCCAAGGGTCACTGCAAACCCCTTTATCGGACCTGTCCCGAACTGGAAGAGGACGACCGCTGTGATCAATGTGGTTACATGGGAGTCAAAGATCGTCCAGAATGCCTTGTCATAGCCTGAATCAATGGCTGCCCTTGGTGTCTTCCCCAGCCTCAGTTCCTCTCTTATCCTCTCGAACATGAGGACATTACTGTCCACGGCCATACCAACGGCAAGGATTATCCCTGCTATGCCAGGCAGCGTGAGGGTTGCCCTGAAGGCAGAGAGCACACCAAGGAGGAATATGATATTGAGGACAAGGGCAAAATCTGCTATGACACCTGAGAGCCTGTAGTAGACTACCATGAAGACTATGACAAGAAGCGAAGCTATGATACCTGCCTTTATGCCTGCCTGAATGGAGTCTTTCCCAAGGGATGGGCCCACTGTAACATTCTGGAGCATCTTGAGCGGTGCGGGCAGAGAACCTGACCTCAGGACTATGGCAAGGTCCTTTGCCTCATCCATGGTGAATGTTCCCGTTATCTGTGCGTTCCCACCGGCTATCCTCTCCTGTATCACTGGTGCGGAATAGACATTGTTGTCAAGTATTATAGCGAGCCTCTTCTTTACATTGTTTGCCGTGATCTCCTCAAAGAGCTTTGCCCCAGCAGAATTAAAGGAGAGGCCAACATATGGCTCATTAAACCTCTGGTCTATGTTGACCCTTGCCTCCTTGATAAAGTCACCGGTCATGAGGGTCTGCTTCTTCAATAGATAGACCCTTTTAAAGACCCTTCCGGTGCCCTTTTCAACCACCCTTCCAAAGAGGATCTCATCATCCTCTGGGATCTTATCGCTGAACTCCTTGATCAGCTTCTCCTCCTCACCTGCCCTGATCGTCTCAGGCAGTTGTGCAGCAATGGGTGATTCATCATCGACCAGCTTGAACTCCAGTATAGCGGTCTTACCCACAAGTGCTATGGCCCTCTTTGCATCCTTTATCCCTGGAAGCTGGACGACTATCTCGTTTGACCCCTGTGTGTGTATGGTCGGCTCCGCAACACCGAACTGGTCAACCCTGTTACGTATGGTCTCAAGGGCCTGTTCAACGGCGAGTCTCTTTATATTATTGATCTCCCTGTCACTCAGACGGTAGACGAGCGTTTCTCCAGACTGGTTTATGAGTTCAAGGTTTGGATAATTATCCGCCACGGCATCCTTTATCTTCTCATCAGCAGGGGTGATTCTGATATCAAGGCCTTCCTTCTTTATCTCGGCCTTGATGTCCCTGTCACGGAGGATATTCTCCAGACTCATGGCTATACGCTCTGTGGTGATATCGACCGCCTTGTCACCGTCCACCTCATAGACAAGATGGATACCACCCTGAAGGTCTAATCCAAGGGTGAGGCCATACTTCTGCAACCATTCAGGAAGGGAAGGGCGTAGCCTGGTGGTGGGGAGGAAGAGGATTATTGAAAGGATCGTTGCAACCGAGATGGCAAGGACCCTCCAGAAGAACCTCTTCTTCATCCCTCCTTACCCCTCAAGGCAGCGATATAATTCCGGTTTATCCTTATCCTTACATCGTCCTTTACCCCCACCTTCAAGGTCACTATATCACCATCGATGTCCTCTATAACACCGAGTATGCCACCACTGGTCATAACCTTGTCTCCCTTCTTGAGACTCTCGAGCATCTGTTTGTGCTCCTTTGCCTTCTTCGACTGGGGTCTTATGAGGAGGAAATAGAAGATGACGAATATCAGGATAAGGGGAAGGAAGGAGGAGAATGCAGCAAGTCCTCCCTGTGGCCCTGCCTCACCACCACCTCCAGGGCCTGCCATTGCATATGCTATATCTGGAAACATTGTATAACCTCCATTCTTATTTTAAATCCTGCTACTATAACCTTTAAGGCAGGATTTTATCAAGGGGTGGAAAGGCCTGGAAAAATCTTCTTGCTTTTTCTGTAAAGGCATATATAATTAAATAATACAGGGGTAAAAGTGTTTTACGAATTACTGAGGCACGGGATATGGAGACCAACCATAAAGAGCTTGTTAGACTAATACTTGCAGCCATAATAGGTGCAGGTGGCTATGGGATACATATCTTGGTGAACTCTCCCCTGATAGACCCGCTGGTTGTCTCTCTCATCCTCGGGATCATGGTGAGGGCACTCTTCCCTGATATTGGAGATATAGAGGGGGGATTGAGTCTTCCGACAAGGGTATTTATACCGATCGGGCTGGTCCTTTACTCTGCCCATAACCTGAATTTTACGAGATTTGCAGAGGTGCACCTTGATATGGCCATCCTGCTCCTGCTCGTGATGGCTGTCTACTTTCTATCCATAATCATATCAGGGAGGGTGTTGGGACAGAAGCGGGAGATAACCTACCTCATCGCCAACGGCTCTGCCATCTGTGGTGCCTCTGCAATCGTCATAACATCGCCTGCAGTGGACGCAGAGCCTGACGATGTATCCATATCATTGCTGTCTGTGACCATCACAGCCATGACCGCCCTGTTCATAATCTTCCCATTTATCGCAACCATATCAGGCATGACGGACAGATCCTACGGGATACTCTCTGGTATGGTCCTGCAATTCACCGGTTTCATAAGGATAGCGGTCGGTAATATCCCTTATCTGGAGAGGGTGATGTCAGGTGAGGGGCTCCTGTCACTGGCCCTCTCTGTTAAGGCCGTTAGATACCTCGGCCTGCTCATCTCAATACCCATCTTTGCAAGCATGATAAAGGGCAGGTTCCAGATACCACTGGTGCTCTGGATATTCCTCATCCCTGGTATAGCAGGGACATTGATCTCCAGATACGATGAATACCTCTACAGCGAGATCATGATCCCCTTTATCCGTCCCGTCCATGTGGTGTCTTGGTCAATCGCCCTCTCGGCCATAGGCCTCAATGCGGATATAAGGGGGTTATTCAGTAACAATGGTGCAAAGGCCCTGATAATGGCATTTACGGGGTTTTTCTCCGCCATGGTCGTCTTCTTCATAGGATATAATCTGCTCAGGACACTGAGTTTATAGGTGTCATAAGGGATACCTGATAATGCAGAACGATGTGAAACAGCCGGCCTCAAGCCTCAGGAACAAGATCATCATATCCTTCTTCATGATAATAGTAATCGGTGGTATACTCATCAACCTGTCCTTTCAGTATGTCTTAAAGGAGAGCCTCACCGCAGAGCAGTTGAATGCCGAGATGATAAAGAACATATCGTCTCGCTTCATATCCCTCAGTTCAGGTCTTACAATCCTTGGATGCCTTCTGGTCCTTTTTATCTCGATATTGATCTCAAGAAAGATAACGGATCCGATAAAGAGGTTAAATGAGGTGGTCAACAGACTGGCAAACGGGAGGCTGGATACGAGGATAGACTACACCTCTGATGACGAGATAGGGCAGTTGACCCAGGGCTTTAACAGGATGGCCGGTGAGCTTGAACACGCCATCAAGACCACCCAGGCCCAGAAGGAGTTCATAGAAGGTATAGTGGCAGCGGTTCCAGCGGTCCTTATAATCCTCAATGATAGATATGAGATACTCTCAACAAATATAGGCCCCGATAAGTCGCATATCCCTATAAAGCCAAGGGATGTTGTGGATATACTCAAAAGGGAGCTGTTCAGGTGTTTCAAGACGCTTGAATGTCAGAGGAGGGAGGTAACGCTCCCCCCTGTGTGTAATGAGGGGGCAGGTGTTTCTGGAGTGGATGAGGACGCCATGACGTTCCTTGCAGAGGTCTCACTGATAGATCGCAGAAAGGAAGGTGCCATTGCTCTCATAAGCCTCACGGATATCACCACCAGGAAGAAGGCGGAGGAGGAGCTGAGGAAGAGGGTGGACGAGCTTGAGAGGTTCAGAAAGGTTACGGTGAAGAGGGAGTTGAGGATGGAGGAGTTGAGGAGGAGGATAAAGGATCTTGAGGAGGAACTCAGGAGGTTGAGGGGATGAGGGATGAACACCATGAGGTCAAGGGCCAGCATAACATCCAGGAGGTCCTTGGCAACCTCCTGAGGCTCTCACTTGAGGACCTCTCACTCGAGGAGGTACTGGACAGGGCCCTTGAAGAGATACTCTCTGTTGAGTGGCTTACATTCCAGCCAAAGGGTGCGATATTCGTTGCCGAGGAAGGGGTATTGATAATGAAGGCTCAAAGGGGCCTGCCCGAGGAGATAAGGCAGAGGTGTTCACGGGTAAGGTTCGGTAGCTGCCTCTGTGGGCTTACCGCTGCCACAAAGGAGATACAGTTTACCGATTCCCTTCATCAGGATCATTCACCTCCATTCTCGGGGGTCACTCCGCATGGCCATTACTGTGTCCCTATCCTATACAGGGAGAGGGTGAAAGGGGTGATAAATATATACCTTGAGGAGGGACACAGGGAATCACAAAGAGAGAGGGACTTCCTAATGGCTGTGGCCAACACACTGTCAGGCATAATCCAGCGAAAGGATTCAGAGAGGGCGGTGCTTGAGTCAGAGGCAAAGTTGAGGGCCATCTTTAACAACTCACCTGATGTATTAATGATAGTGAGCCCATCAGGTATCATAAGGTCTGCAAACAGGACCACCTTCAGGCTGCTCGGTTATTTTGAGGAGACCCTCATAGGAAAGCCCTTCTCGATCCTCCTCAGCCCCTCAACACCCCTGACATTTGAAGACCTCACCAGAGAGGTCAGGGTCCAGAAGACCGTGCTTGAATCGGTGGAGTTCCTCAGGTCTGATGGCAGTATCTGTCCAATGGATATGACGGTGAACCTCGTGCCCTGGGACGAGGGCGTGATGGTGCTTGTCAATCTCCGCGATGTCACAGAGCGTGTGATGGCTGAGAGGGCCATGAGGAGGCGTGAGGCGATCCTTGAGTCCGTGAGGTTTGCAGCAGAGGAGTTCCTGAGGCCAGGCCCATGGGATAGGAACATCAATGGGATACTCCAGCGCATTGGCATAGCAAGTGATGTGAGTCGGGTGTATATATTCAAGAGTCACACCTCTGAAGATGGAAGGCTCCTCTGTAGTCAGCTCTTCGAATGGGTAGCAGAGGGCGTCGAGCCACAGATAGATAACCCCGAACTACAGGACTTCCCGGCAGAGGAGAAGGGATTTCATAGGTGGGTAGATATAATGCAGAAGGGAGAGCCGGTATATGGAAATATAAAGGACTTTCCAGGGGCTGAGCAGGAGGTCTTGAAGGCACAGGATATCAAGTCCATCCTTGCCATGCCCATATTTGTGAAGGACAGATGGTGGGGGTTCATGGGTTTCGATGAGTGCAGACAGGAGAGGGAATGGTCAATAATAGAGATCGATGCCCTGAGGACAGCAGCAGACATATTAGGGGTTGCGATCTATAGGAGCGAGACAGAGGAAAGCCTCAAGGAGAGGTTGAATGAACTTGAGAGGTTCAGGAGGGCCACCATAAAGAGGGAGTTCAGGATAAGGGAATTGCAGGAGAGGGTCAGGGACCTTGAGACAGAACTCAGGAGGTTGAGGGACAAGGGTGGAGCTTGACAAGGACAGGATAATCCAGGAGCTCAGGAGAGAGCTTGAGAAGGCAAAGGAGAGGGAACGCGACCTCGAAGAGACACGCACCGCCATGCTCTATATGCTTGAGGATCTGAATGAGTCCACAGAGAGGCTTGAGCAGGCAAAGAAGGACTGGGAGCTCACATTCGACAGGATATCAGACCCCATTATCATGCACGACAGAGACTTCAGGATCATACGGGCAAACAGGGCCTATAGAGAACATGCAGGTATGGATTATATAAGTATCATAGGAAGGCCATACTATGAGATATTTCCAAGGATGGACGGACCGTCGGCAGCGTGCATCAGGGCCCTTGAGACAGGCAGGGAAGAAGAGGAGGAGATGACAATTGGTGGGAAGGTCTTTAAGGTCAGGTATTATCCTGTATATGATACCGAGGGCAGACTACTCCACTCATTCCATATCATGGAGGACATCACCGAGGAGAAGAGGGCAGAGGAGCGGATAAGGCTTGAGAGGGATATCTCCACGAGCCTCCTCACCCTCACCGAGGCCACTGCACGGACGACAAACATGGATGCCCTTATGAAGCTGACGGTGGATAATGTCAGAAGGATCATGGACTGTGACGCCTGCCTCTTCTATCTGTGGGATGATGAATACAAGGTCCTCCGCCCACGGAGCTCCTCAGGCCTGACACATGATCTGAAGGCCACATTCAGGACAGAGACGCTCGCCATAGACGCATTGAGGAGGCTTGGATTTCATGGGCCTGAATCCATTGAGATCAAGGTGATCAACGGTGATATACAGCCCCTTGCACCACTTGCATGGCTGAAGGATTACAGGTCTATCTCCTTCATCCCGTTGAAGGGCAGGAGGCGGTTGTTGGGTCTGATACTGAATGCCTACAGAGAGGATAGGGCGTTTGAGGAGAGGGACTATATCATCATGAGGGGGATATCAAATCAGGTCTCCATAGCCCTTGAGGAGGCGAACCTTTATAAGGAGTCCATAGAGAAGACCATGGAGCTCTCCCGCAAGATAGAGACCATACAGGTGATGCATGAGATCGACAGGTCTGTGCTCTCAACACTCGACAGGAGGGAGATATTAAACACCGCCGTGAGGATGATAAGAAAGGTGGTTGTCAATTGTGATGCCTCTGCCATAATCCTCAGCAGCAAGGAGAGCGGATGCTTCCAGTATGAGGCAGGCTTTGGTCTTGAATCAATAGAGAAGAAGATGTTTGCAAGGGCCGAGGCGAATGAGATATGTGGTGTGATAGAACACGGGAGGGTCAGCTACAGACCTGACCTCAAAGAACCGCTGAACCGATGCCACATGATGGAGATGATGCTTGAGGAGGGCCTGCAATCACTCATCTGCTATCCCTTGATTATAAAGGATGAGGGTATAGGGGTATTGATAATCGCATCAAGGAGACCATCTGCCTTTTCCCCTGAAGATATCTCTACCATAGAGAATATCTCTGCACAGATATCTGTTGCACTTGAAAACTCAAGGCTGTTTACAGATCTCAGGGAACTCTTTATCGGCACCATAACCGCACTCTCAGAGGCGATAGACACAAAGAGTCCCTGGACAAGGGGACACTCAGAGAGGGTTACAGAATACGCACTCATTATAGGGAGGGCCATGGGTATGGATGAGAGGGAGCTTGAGGACCTCAGGATTGCGGGTCTGCTCCACGACATAGGCAAGATAGGCACATATGATGCCCTGCTTGACAAGCCAGGCAGACTCACAGATGAGGAATACGAGGTTGTCAAGGCACACCCTGAGAAGTCCGCCCGTCTTCTCTCACCAATAAGACAGCTAAGACACATTATCCCCTGGATAAGACACCACCACGAAAGGTGGGATGGAAAGGGGTATCCAGAGGGGCTTAAGGGAGAGGATATCCCCCTCCATTCCAGGATACTGGCTGTAGCAGACACATTCGACTCAATGACCGCTGAAAGACCCTACCGCAGGACACCTGGTAGAGAGAGGGCCATAGAGGAGCTCAAGAGGTGTTCTGGCACACAGTTCGACCCCCGTGTTGTAGAGGTATTCATAGGGGAATTGGAAAAGGGTGGTTAGGGTATTTACCCTAAAATAGATCTGTCTCAGTAAATCCTTTCGGTGGGATGACCGTACTTATTCATCCTTCTTGTAGAGGCACCTGCAGGAGATAAGATCATGTGGAACGTCTCGTGAGATATCTTATATTTTCAATAAAAAATGAAAATAATTCAGGGTCAAAGCAATTGCTCTGTTCTTTCATGATCCTCAGTGCCTCATCAGGTTTAAGGGCCTCACGATATGGCCTACTACTTGTTAATGCATCATAATAATCAGCGATTCTAAATATGCGTGCAATTAGTGGAATGTTGTCTCCCTTTAATCCTTGGGGATAACCACTTCCATCAAAATTTTCGTGATGGTATAAGATTGCATCCCTTATTAGCTCGTCAAAAAGCAAAGGTTTAATCAAATTATATCCAAGAATCGGATGATATTTGATCATAATAAATTCAGCTTCTGTTAGCTTGGTTGGCTTATTCAAGACCTGCTCGGTTATGCCGATTTTGCCAATATCATGGAGTAAGGCCGCCCGATATATAACCGGAATCTTTTCCTTTGAAAAATTTAATGGGCTGTTTAAATTAACAAAATTTACTACTATTTCAGCTACATGTTCTGAGTGGCCTTTCGTATACGGGTCTCTCAATTCGATGACTCGGGATAAGAGGATGCTTGTTCTCTCAACCACCTCCGATATTTCGATAACTTTCTTCTTTTCAATGGCCATCCTTTCTTTTTGTGCTGCGATAGTCCTTTTTTGTGCTGCAATAGTGCGTTTTTGCGTAGCGATGGTCCTTTTCTGTGTAGCGATAGTCCGTTGATACCTCGCTATTTCATTGTTTAATTTGATCTCATTATTCTTAGACATGGTTTGCCCTCCCAAAAATATCAATCAATTTAATCATATAAATATCATAAGGATAAGTATCTACCTTTGTTTTTGCCTGCTTTTTGCATAATACTGCTTGTGTTAAAAGAAACTCGAATTACTTAGAGTAGACGCTTATTTAGGTGCCTTATTCACCTGGGGCCTTTAAGTTATATCTTTATCAAAAGATAATAACCATCCATTAGGCAATTAGGCATGACACGGTCATTTAAAGATTAATCTTCTGTTCTTTTAATCCCTTTTGTACACAGCGTATCAGACTCTAATATAACCTTGGCTAAGGTCAAAACGCAAGGAATGTTTTGATCGTTTTTGAAGACGAGACTTGTGTTGCGGTATAATTGTGCAGTCATATGAGTCCAAGGATAGATAAAGATTTGATCTTAAGGTTCCTCAGGGATGAGACAGACAGGCCTGTCAGTCTGAGGGAGATTGCAAGGGGCCTCGGCATAAGGAAGGGCAGACACAGACATCTCAAGAGACTCCTTCAATCAATGATCGAGTCAGGTGATATATACAGGAATCGCTACGGGTTTTATGGCCTCAGCGAAAGGATGAACCTTATTACAGGCTTCTTTGAAGGCCACAGGGATGGCTATGGGTTTGTCATACCTGATAAGGCCGGAGAGTCTGATCTCTTTATCCCACCAAGAAGGACGCTTGGTGCAATGTCAGGTGATCATGTTGTTGCCCGCGTTGATAGTGAAAGGCGGAGGGAAGGGAGTATAGTGAAGATACTGAAGAGGGAGCATAGAAGGATTGCAGGGACTCTTCTACGGGATAAAAACTTCTACTATGTAAGACCAAAGAATAAGAGGCTGCCTTTTGAGGTCTATATTGCACCGAGGAACAGAGGGGATGCGAGGATAGGGGAGACCGTGGTAGTGGAGCTGATATCCTACCCAACCCAGACAAAACCACCCGAGGGCAGGGTGATAAAAGTGCTACCTGAAGTGGATGAACCACGCCTTGAGATAGAGGCAATTATAGAGGAGTATTCCCTTCCTCATAGATTCCCAAGGTCTGTAAATGAGGAGGTTGGGGGGCTCCACGATAGGGTGAGTGTAAGGAAGAGGGTGGACCTCCGGAAGAGGCTGACCGTCACCATCGATGGAGAGACCGCAAAGGACTTTGACGATGCGGTCTCCATCGAGAAGACACCCAATGGATACATACTCTTTGTCCATATTGCCGATGTGAGTCATTATGTCCCGTGGGATTCGGCGGTGGACCTTGAGGCAAGGAAGAGGGGGACGAGTGTCTATTTCCCGGACAGGGTGATCCCCATGCTCCCAAAGAGGCTCTCGGAGGATCTCTGCAGTCTTCTGCCAAATACAGATAGATACACCATTACAGTTGAGATGCATTTTAACAGGAGAGGGGAACTGATAAGAAGGGAATTTTATCCGAGCGTCATAAACAGTAACGAACGGATGACATATACATCTGTAAGGAAGATACTCCTTGATAAAGACCCTCATGAGAGGAGGAGATATGAATATCTCCTCAAAGACCTGGAGATCATGAGGGAACTGTGTGAGATACTCCGTGAGAGGAGGATAAAGAGGGGCAGTCTTGATTTTGACCTGCCTGAACCAGAGATCCTCCTTGATATACAGGGGAGGCCAGAGGCGATCATAAGGGCCGAAAGGAACCTCAGCCACATGATCATAGAGGAGTTCATGATCGCTGCAAACGAGGCTGTTGCATCGTATCTTGAAGAGCGGGGTGTTCCTTCCTTATACAGGGTGCATGAAAGGCCTGATCCCTCAAAGCTTGAAGAGTTGAGGCCCATATTCAAGGCCTTTGGGCTCAGCTTCAAAAAGGCCGGACCCCATGCCTTCCATTCAATACTCCAGCAGGCAAAGGGGATGCATATAGAGGCGCTACTCAATATACTCCTTTTACGATCCCTAAAACAGGCCAGATACTCACCTGATAACATCGGACATTTCGGCCTTGCATCAGACTGTTATACACACTTCACATCTCCAATAAGGAGGTATCCTGATCTTGTCGTGCACAGGATACTCAAGGATGTGATTGGTAAGAAGGGGATCTCGGAGAGAAGGAGGAGATACCTCCAGGAGATATTGCCAGAGATAGCTGTTCACTCATCAAGGAGGGAGAGGGTGGCTGATGAGGTGGAGAGGGAGGTCATCAACGCCATGAGGGTGTGGTTTATGAAGGATAGGCTCGGAGAGGAGTATGAGGGGATAGTCACCTCCATCAGTCCCTATGGGCTCAGGGTTCAACTTAAGGACTTCTTTGTTGAGGGGAGTGTCCATGTGTCCTCAATGATGGATGACTACTACAGGTTTGATGAGAGGGGTTATAGGCTTGTCGGGAGGCGAACAAAGAGGTCATTCACTATCGGCATGGAGGTGGGTGTGAGGGTGGAGCGTGTGGATACAGAGGAGAGGGAGATAATACTATCGCTGGTTTAGATTTTTGATGATATTTGTTAAAATTTTACTATAATTTCAGATGGAGAAGGTATTGAATGAACAGTTGAGGCTTCTCGTTGAACTTCAGGAGCTGGATTCCTCCATACTCTCTATAGCCGAGAAGATAGAATCACTCCCTGCCCGTTTAAAAGACCCACGTAATCATCTAAGAGAGGCAACAAATGCGCTCCAGGGTGTTAGGGCAAGGTATGAGGAGGTCAGGAAGAGGAAGAAAGACCTTGAATTTCAGCTTGACGAGATACAGGACAGGATTAATAAATTGAAGGAGAAGAGCAGGGAGATAAAGACGAACAAGGAGTATGAGGCACATCTCAAGGAGATAGAGGCCCATAACAAGAAGAAGAACGAAGTAGAGGATGAACTGCTCCAGTATATGGAAGAGCTTGAAGGTATGAATGGCGTTTTAAAGGCAGAGGAGTCAAGGGTCAAGGAGGCAGAGGAGGAACTGAAGAGGCACGAGAGGGCACTGGAGGAGGAGAAGAAGGCCCTTTACAAGGAGATGGAGTTTTACAAGAGCAGGAGAAAGGATTTTGTAAGCCGGCTGGATGAGGAGCTCTACAGGCACTATATGAACCTCTTCAAGAAGTTTGAAGGTATAGCCGTTGTCCCGGTAGAGAACGAGGTGTGTCTTGGTTGTAACACCAACATCCCGCCTCAATTATACAACGATATCAAACAGAACAAGGATATCTTTACATGTTACTACTGTAAGAGGTTTTTATACTATCAACCCCATCATGTTCGTGAGGGTGAGTGAGGAAGACATACACCAGAGATGGGTAATGGATATACCGAGCTTCACTGTGATGGTGCATCGAGCGGGAATCCAGGTGATGCAGGTATAGGTATAGTCATCAGTATCCCCTCGCAGAATAAGACTCTTCAGATCTCAGAATACATAGGTGTCACCACAAATAATGTTGCCGAATACACGGCCCTGATCAAGGGGCTCGAGACGGCAAAGACATTGGGCACGGACAGGATAAGGGTCTTTCTTGATTCAGAGCTTATTGTAAGGCAGATAAACGGACAATACAGGGTCAGAAACAGGGGACTCCTGCCGCTCTGGACAAAGGCGAGATCCCTCCTTCAGACCTTTAAGGAGTATAATATCATCCATATAGAGAGAAAGGAAAACAGGGAGGCAGACAGACTCGCCAAGGCCGCCATAAAGAAGAGGGTTGTTAAAAGGGATTAAACCACCTTATAACCTGCACGGTTGATGGCCTCCCTTATCGCCTCTTCAGAAAGCCTGCTTTCGTCATAGACCACCCTTGCGCTTCCGACCTCCACATCCGATGAGCTCACCCCATCCAGTGAATCAACTGCCTTCTTTACACTCATAACACAGTGCTGGCAGCTCATACCCTCGATCTTTAATGTAACCTCTGCCATCTCATCCCTCCACAATAGATTCGATAACGGACTTGTATTCCGTCTTCTTAGACATCCTCCCTGAGATTATCTTTACGAAGAAGAGCGAGACAGAAAACGCGATGAGTGAACCGGCTGCTGCAAGGAGCTCACTGTCCGTCCCTTCAAATAGCCTGCTCAGATACACCTTTCCGGCAAAGGCACCCAAGAACAGGGCGACCACTGGGAAGAGATACAGGACGAGAGCACCCTTTATAAAGGTATAGGGCTTCATCACCACCTTTACCCTCTGTCCGACCTTTGCACCTGCCTGATTTATGGCCTCGGTCTCAACCCCTTCTTCGGGGATGTCGCAGACATCCTTCTCACAGCTCTCACAGCAGCTGCTCCTGCGTGCCAGGACCACCTTTGCCATGGCACCGTCAACACTCTTTACTATCCCGATCTCTTCCATTCTCCTCTATATTATAAGATAGAACCCAATTGTGAAGGGATTGTGAAGATCGAAACGGTTTACTCTATGACGACTTTATGTGAGGCCCTCTGAACATCGAATGTCTTATCACGGGAATAGAGATATCTGAACTGGGCGATTGCCTCAATAGAGGCCGTGTCAGGGCTTAGTGGTATTACATATGTAAACTTATATGGCTCAATGGGTCTGACACCGAGGTCAAAGTGTTCAGTGGCTGTTATATCCCATTCTGCCATTGCAACCTGTTTCCCACCCTTAAAATAGAGATCGTTGACCGTAAACTCGTGCTCTCTTGCAAACACCACCTCTTTTTTATCATCCTTCACGGTGACCTCCAGCACCGCCCTTGGCATCACTGCTCAGCCATGGGGCATGACATGGCCTGCATTATTTGTGAGTTCAACCTCAAGGACCACTGCGGGAATGAACCTGCCCTCGTACATATCAATATACCTTGTGGGCCTTGCCCTTACGTTCAGTGTGATCGCGGACTTGAGAAATTCGATATCATCAGGTCCATAGAATCTGTGGTTCCAGCCTCCTGACTTCTTTGATCTGTCAACATCCCTCATGTGACAGTCCTGACAGGTCTCCTTCCTGCCCTTCTCAAGGAAGCCCTCAACATATGAGGTATAAAGTGTCGGACACTGTTCCCACGGGACGCTGGGTGGGCAGTGATGACACTGTGCACAGAAATCGGACTTTGACATTAGGGCTGACCTTTTGGTCTTGAAGCCTATGCCCTCATGTGGAGAGGAGGTTATCTCCCTGGGGCCGTAAAGCACCCCCTCCTCTGGCTCACCCTCAAACCCCCTTGCCCTTAAATGATGACAACTGAGACAGTTAAGATTGAGCTTTGAAAGCTCCTTCCTTGCGTATTCCCTTTTCCCCTCATCTTTATCCTCAACGGCCATTATCACGAGTTCCGCGATATGCTCAACAAGTTCTGGTGTGGCGTCCTTTATCTGGGGCACATGACAGTTGAGGCATATGGTCAGATCCTTCCTTGAGAGGGTGGGCTCCTGATCAAGCTCAAGCCTTATGAACGTCCTCCAGCCCCTCAGGACACGGGGGTCAACAACCGAATTGCCCATGGTCGAGTCCTTCCACTCCTCATACTTGTCCCTGTGGCACCCTATACACCGGGTGATATCATACATCTTTACAAGCTCATCAATCGTTTTTGCCTTCTCCGCACGGGAAGATTGGGGAATCAGGGAGATAAGGGAGGCCATTATAAGGGCGATAATATAAGGTATCATTATCCTCCGCCTTTAGTCCCATTATATCCCAAATAATAATGATTGTAAATGTTTAATCTATTCTCCTGTAGGCCTTCCTTGACATACCATAGGGGGGTATGGTATATATAGATTAAACCTTAAAGCCAAAGAAAGGAGGTGAAGGGAAGATGGTGGTCGATCCAGTGTGTCACATGAGGATTAGGGAGGATGAGGCCGTGGCAAAGACCGAATACAGGGGAAAGACCTATTATTTCTGTGCAGTAGGCTGTAAGGAGGCATTTGAGAGGGAGCCAGAGAGGTATACAGAAGAGACAGAGGACCATGAAATGCATGGTCATTGTTGTTAAAAAAGGAGGTAAAAAGAGATGAAGGGTATCCTTTTAAGCATATTGCTGGTCTTGGCCGTACTGACAACAGATAGCCTCGCCCATATGGAGGGAGGCATGATGAGTGGTGGCGGTCAGGGACGCCACGAAGGGATGGAAACCACCTCTACCTACTATAGTCCGTATCAGATGATGGGCTATGGGATGATGGGCATGATGGGGCCAGGAATGATGGGTGGATATGGTATGGGATCAGGGATGATGGGTTATGGCACATGCCCTTGTTATGGTTATGGGATGATGCACAACATGATGATGGGATCCGGCATGGGCTATGGTGGATGCGGGATGATGGGGCCTGGTATGATGTGGGGTTATGGTGCAGAGAGGTACCAGAGGTTTCTTGATGAAACGGTCGATCTCAGGAGGCAGCTCAATAGCAAGACCTTTGAATATTATGAAGCCCTCCGTAACCCTGAGACAAAGACGGAGACCGTTATAAAACTCCAGAAGGAGATCCAGGAGCTTCAGAGAAAGATATACGAGAAGGCAAAATAACCCTCCATTCCATCAACTAAATGATGAAGGGAGATGGAGATGGTGGCGGTGGTAGGACTCGAACCTACGACTCTGCGGATATGAGCCGCATGCTCTAACCAGCTGAGCTACACCGCCGATAAGGAATAATTAGGAAATCTTTTAAAAAACTAACAGAATCTGGCCTCCAAAGTCAACAGCGTAACTGATCAGGTAGGATATCGGACTATAAACCTATAGGGTTTATTGATCATGTTATAATACCTTATGACACGGCAAAAGATCCTCTATCAATGCCAGAGTTGTGGCTATTCGAGTCCGAAGTGGCTTGGTAAGTGTCCTGACTGCGGTGCATGGAATAGTCTTGTAGAGGAGGAGAGGGTTTCAGGGCTTGTTGTCCAGAAGACAGCCTCCCCTGTGCAGCTATCCGAGATCTCCCTGACGTCAGGCAAAAGGGCAGGCACAGGGATAGGAGAACTCGACAGGACGCTCGGTGGTGGTGTGGTGATGGGCTCTGTTGTGCTTATCGGTGGTGACCCTGGTATCGGCAAGTCAACGCTGGTGCTACAGGCACTCGATGGGCTCTCAACGCTTGGGAAGGTGCTTTATGTATCGGGTGAGGAGTCGCCTGAACAGGTGAAGTTGAGGGCCGAGAGGCTCGGCGTAAGGTCTGAGAGTATAATACTCCTTCCCGAGACGTCCCTTGAGGGAATAATCTCTGTGGTTGAACAGATAAAGCCAAAGGTCCTCGTGATTGATTCAATCCAGACGATATTCTCGCTCGAGATATCCTCAGCCCCTGGCTCTGTTAGTCAGATAAGGGAGTGTGCAACGAGGTTGATGTTTCTTGCCAAAAGGCACGGTATCCCGCTCTTCCTTATAGGCCATGTGACAAAGGAGGGTGCGATAGCAGGGCCAAAGGTCCTTGAGCATATAGTGGATACGGTCCTGTATTTCGAGGGTGACAGGGGTAATCCCTTCAGGATACTGAGGGCTGTTAAGAATAGATTCGGTTCAACGAATGAGATAGGGGTGTTCGAGATGACGGAGAAAGGTCTGAGGGAGGTGGATAACCCCTCACAGTTATTCCTCTCGGAAAGGCCAAACAGTGTTCCTGGCTCTGTTGTTACCGTGGCCCTTGAGGGGACGAGGCCCCTGCTTGTAGAGGTTCAGGCCCTTGTCACCACCTCAAGTTTTGGTGTGCCAAGAAGGACCGCCATAGGGGTTGACTACAACAGGGTGAACCTCCTCATAGCAGTGCTTGAGAAGAGGCTCGGTATGCACCTTGGGAATATGGACGTCTTCGTGAATGTGGTTGGAGGCCTGAGGATAGATGAGCCTGCAGTAGATATGGGTGTCATCGGTGCCATTGCATCATCATTCAAGAATATGCCCGTGGAGTCGGGGATATTTACATTCGGTGAGATAGGGCTGTCAGGTGAGCTGAGGCCTGTAAGCCAGGCAGAGGCAAGGCTCAAGGAGGCCGTAAAGATAGGGTTCAAAAAGGCGGTGATACCCCTTGGAAATTCACGCAGCCTTAAGGCCCAGGAGATCGAGATAATAGGGACAGGAAGCCTTGAAGAGGCCCTTCAGATTCTATTTTTTTAGTGTCCTCATACTCCTTCTGGGTTGTGCACCCAGACACATACCTCCCCCTATCTATGGTGGCATGGACCTTACGCTCAGTGAGGTCCTCTCAGAGGCAGGAAGGTGGGTTGACGCCGTCAAGACAGTGGTTGTTATTGATGTGGAGAGGGATGGGAGGCCACTCTACCATAGCAGGGCCTCTGTTCTGATAAAGAGGCCCAGAATGGCACATGTGAGGGTTTATAACCTCGGGATGCTCACAGTGGATGTGGTCGTCAAGGGGGATGATGTTTATGTGCTCTATGGAAGGGTGGGGGAGGAATGGAGGCCATTTATAGAGGAACTTTATAATGTGGTCTTCTGGTGGGATGGTGTGCAGGGAGGAGAGATGTACAGGGGGGATGATGTGTATGTGATCAGGGATGCGGGGAGGGAGATATGTATTGATAAAGAGACGCTCCTGCCCCTGAGGCAGTCTCTACAGGTAGGCGGGAGAGCCCTTTATATAACCTATCAAAGGCCAGAGAGGGAGGGTGATTTCTGGTATCCCTCATTCATGGAGATAAAGACAGACAGATATAGATTCCTTGTGAAGGTGGAGGTGTTGAGATTAAACCCTGTGCTGGGTGCAGAGGAGTTCAGGGCTTTTTAGAGAGGCTACTCCACTGACTTCAGCCCAAGCGTGATCGCAACAGACTCGATGATATCAGCGTTTATGGTGTTCTCCTTTATGAGGAACCCCTCAAGAAGCGCATTATCACAGATGGTATTGATGAGTCTCGGTATACCCTTGGAGTAACGGTGGATGAGCCCGATGGTATCAGGCATGAATATCTCATCGTCACGGCCTGCTACCTTCAATCTGTGTCTTATATACTCCTTTGTCAGGTCCTCTTCAAGGGCGGTCAGACGGCATCTGACAGCAATCCTCTGCCTCAATGGCTCATCCAGCCTGAGCAGTTCGTCCAGTTCAGGCAGGCCGAAGAAGACGAGGGTTATGAGCTTCCCTTCAGGGACCTCCATATTAAGGAGGCCCCTGAACTCCTCCATTATCTCCTTTGAACGGAGCATCTGGGCCTCATCAATAAGCACCACCGCCTTCATCCCTGATTCGTGTATGTTGATCAACCTCTCATAGAGCCGTCCAAGGACCTCTACCTTGGTCTCCCCCGGCTCTTTCACCCCTATCTGGATGGCGATCTTCTTCATGAGCCACTCCGCTGTAACAGAGGAATGGAGTACCACAAGGAGGGCAGCCTCGTATCTCTCCTCATCAAGCTCATCAAGCATCCTCCTTGCAAGTGTGGTCTTGCCCGTGCCTATGTCGCCGACCACCACCGCAAGGCCCTTCATGGTGTCCACTGCATATTTGAGCCTCACCAGGGTCTCGGCGTGCTGTTTGCTGTTGTAGTAGAACCTGTTGTCTACAGCGTTTGAGAAGGGATGTTCCTTTAATCTATAAAACTCGAGATAGTCCATTGGTTAGATGTAGGATACCCTGTCCTTTCTCTTCCTTGGTTTCCCCTTGCCTGCAGATATAAGGCTCTCCACCAATTCGATCTTCTTTGTCACATCCCTGAATTGGGCATCCTGGGCCTGTATCTCCTTAAAGAGTGATAGGGCATTGTCATGGTCATTGTTCTTTAAATAGGCATTTGCAAGCTCATACAGGACATCAAGATACCCTTCATCAGAGGGAGACATGGACTCTTTCACCCTGTTCAGTACATTTATTGCAGACTCATAAAGGCCCTTGTCAAGGTGGCAGAGTGCTATCATGACCATGCTCTGTCTTGTCTTCGAATGGTCCTTTGAGGCCAGGAGGAACTCCTTTATGGCCTCATCCACGAGCCCCATCTCCTTGTATCCTATGCCGAGGTTATAATGGGTCTCGGCATCCTCGGCATCCACCTCCTTCTCTATCCCCTTCTTGAACTCCAGGATCACATCCCTGAGGCTGCTGTCCTTGTCAGCGGTCAGGGTTATCTTCTCGTCCCTGACACCAGGTGTCTCTTCCTCTGCCTCTGGCTCAGGCACACCTGCTGGGGCCTCCTCAACAGGTGGCTCTTCAACAGGCGTGGCCTCCTCCTTGGCGGGTGCTGTCATCTGCCTCAGTTCCTGGAGCTTCTTTTTTATCTCCTTATTGTCAGGGGCAAACTTCAGGAGTGCCTCGTACAGCTTTATAGCCTCATCCTTAAACCCATACTGCTCATAAAATTCTGCCTCTGCCTTCCTTGTCTCAAACTCCTCAGGGGTGAGTCCCTCAACCCCCTTGCTCACCTCCTCCTCAACCCCTTCTTCCTTTATGACCTCTACCTCCTCTTCGACAACCTCCTGAACAGCACCTGCCTCTTTTAACTTCTCGCGGGCGGTCTGGTCTTCAGGGTCCAGCTCTATTATCTCCCTGTAAAACGCCCCTGCCTCTTCCTCCTTCCCCTCATCTTCATACTCCTTGGCAAGCTCCTTGAGTATGGCTATCGCCTTATCCTTCTCTCCTGTGCCCTTATAAAGACGGGCGAGCCTGTGCCTTATATCAGGGGAGTCCAGCTCCTTGAACTCCTCGAGCACACCCGCGGCATCGGTCCACCTCTCCTTAAGCAGGTAGTCATCAACAACAGGTTTTAACTCCTCCCACGCCTTCTCCCTGTCGCCCTCTTTGAGATAGAGATTGCCAAGTAGTCTCTTTGCATCTATATTGAAGGGGTGGAGCTTGAGCATCCTCTCCAGTGTATCCCTCGCCTCATCGATCGCACCCTTCTTTATCAGTAATTCTGCATAGCGGAGTGAGACCTTGTCATCATCAGGCGCTATATTCAGGGCATTCTTCATATACACTATCGCCTCATCAAGGTCATTGTTCCTTTCGGCTATCTCACTCAGACCCAACAGTGCAGGGATGTTCTGCTTGTCTGTCTCTATGGCGTTGAGGAAGTATCCCTTGGCCTTCTCCAGGTCACCCCTTGAGAGATACTCACTGGCAAGCTCCAGGTATTGCTTTACTGCCTCGCCATAGAGCCCTGTCTTCAGGTACAGCTCTATTATCTTTTGCTTGAGGGTGACCCTCTGTGGAGCAAGCTCAAGGGCCCTCTGGTAAATCTCTATGGCCTTTTCTGTCTTCCCCTCACCGGTATATATATCAGCAGCCTGGATCATATTCTCTATAGCATCGGCCGTCAGCCCCTTCTCCCTGTTAAGCTCCGCAAGGGCGAGGATGACATCAACCTCCTTTGGAGAGATGTTGAGTATCTTTTTGTAGAGGGCTATTGCCTTGAGGATGAATCCGTCATCTTTGAATATCTCGGCCGCCTTTTTGAATGACTCGATCGCCTTCTTCCTGTCGTTCTTTCTTAAATACAGATCCCCTACCAGGTTATAGACGTTCCCGTCCTTCTTCTCGGATAGAAACTTCTCCCACTCCGCTATGGCGAGGTCGATCTGGCCTTTGGAGATGTATTTCTCGGTGGTCTTTATTACTGTGGATTTATCCAATGAGAATAACCCCTTTCACCTAATAATGAAAGCCTATCACATATAAGAGAGGCGTGTCAACATTACCACCATAAAAACCCCTTTTCCTTTATTTAACCAGAAGGGAAGTGATAGTATATAAATGTGTATATCGTGAGTGCCTGTCTTGCTGGTCTAAGGACGAGATATGATGGGAAGGACTGCTGTAACAGAGGGGTTCAGGAGCTTGTTATAAGAGGAAACGCAATACCCCTGTGTCCTGAACAGCTTGGGGGGCTTCCAACACCCCGAGAGGCCATAGAGATAAGCGGCGGGGATGGTGGCTCTGTCTTGGATAGAAGGGCAAGGGCGATCGGGAAGGAGACAGGCACTGATTACACAGATAATCTCTTAAAGGGTGCCGAAGAGGTCTTAAGGATGGCCTCCCTGCTCAAGATCAAGAAGGCAATCCTCAAGGATGGTAGCCCCTCCTGTGGCTCTACATACATAAAAAGGGGCAGAAGGAGGGTCAGGGGTGTGGGCATCACCACTGCCGTCCTTTCAAGGGCAGGTATAGAGGTGGTGTCAGAGGAGGATATAAATAAAATAAGGAAAGCCCTTAGATGATCCCTTTTAAGGATGACAATCCGACCCGCACCTTTCCAATCTTTACCATTGGTATCATTACGCTGAATATCATCGTATTCCTGTGGCAGATGAGTTCGCCTGTTGATCTCAGGAGGATCGTCTATTCATATGGTGCGATACCCCGTCTCATCCTTACATTTAAGGATATCCAGCCTATACATCCATTCCTCACCATATTTACATCCATGTTCATGCATGGCGGGCTCCTCCATCTTGGCATTAATATGCTCTATCTATGGATATTTGGGAACAATATAGAGGATAGGCTCGGCCATATCAGGTTTGTGATCTTCTATCTCCTCTGTGGCGTGGTTGCTGCATACGCCCACGCCATTACAGAGCCAGGTTCGATGATACCGATGGTTGGTGCAAGCGGTGCGGTGTCAGGTATACTTGGTGCATATCTCCTGCTCTTCCCCCATGCCAGGGTCTACACCCTTATCTTCCTCGGTTTCTTCATACAGGTGGTGAGGCTGCCTGCGTTCTTTGTGATAGGGTTATGGGTTGTGATCCAGTTTATAAATGGAATACTCTCCAAGGGGTTCATGGGTCAGGGAGGGGTGGCATGGTTTGCCCATATAGGCGGGTTCATCTTCGGGCTTTTAATGGTTAAGTCATTTGTAAAAAAGAGGAGGAGGGTATATCTATAAACACCCTGGTGCCCTTGCCGAGGTCACTCTCTATCCTCATCTGCCATCCGTGGATCCTTACCAGGTGTTTCACTATTGCAAGGCCAAGGCCTGTGCCTCCAAGCTCCCTTGATCTGGCCTTGTCCACCCTGTAGAACCTCTCACCAAGCCTCGGTATATCCCTTGCACTTATCCCTATCCCTGTATCCTCTACAGAGAATTCGCATACTGAGCCTGCCTGTGCCTCAACAATCCTGCCCTTCACCCTCACCTCACCCCTCTCTGTGAACTTAATGGAGTTATCGATCAGGTTGAGGAGTATCTGGATCAGTCTATCCCTGTCGGCCCTTATGAGGGGGAAATCATGGGGGATATCATTATTCAGGCCTATGCCTTTCGCTATGGCCTTATCCTTGAGGGTGAGGAAGACCAGGTCAACGGTCTCTCGGAGGTTCACATCATCGGGCTTCAGGTGGATCTCTCCCCTGTCCAGTTTGGATAGTGTGAGGAGGTCTTCAACCAGGTTGTTCAGTCTCTCGCTGTGGTTCTTTATTATCTCCAGGTAGCTCCTCAGGCTATCCCTCTCCTCAAGGGCACCATCAAGGAGGGTCTCGGCAAAGCCCTTTATGGCGGTTATGGGTGTCTTCAGTTCATGTGACACATTGGCAACAAAGTCCTTCCTTACGGTCTCGAGGTGCCTCAATTTTGTGATATCGTGTATCACTATCACAAACCTTCCTCTATCAGGGAGTCCTGAGATGGGTGTCACGGTGATGTAGAGGTTCTTATTCTGGGGATGGAATAGCTCCACCTCCCTGAGAGAGGTCCTGCCTGTATCGTGTGCCTCCTTGACCGCATCCTGGATTGCGGGGTCTCTCAGTATCTCGAAGTAATCACGGCCCCTTATGTCCTCCTCTATACCAAGTATCCTCTTTACAGAGGGGTTTGCAAGTGTAATGATGCCGGTCTTGTCGATCACCACTATGCCGTCACGGATGGTGTTGAATATGGTCTCGAGTATACCCTTTTCTGTTACAAGTCCGTCCATCTTTGTCCTTATGTCCTCAAGCACTGTATTTAACATCCTGCCTAATTCACCGATCTCATCGTGCCTCTCTGTGAAGAGTGTCTTGGATGGGCCCTTCTCGATGACATCCCTTAAGAAATCTCCTGTCTCGCCTATCCTCCTGAGGATGGGCCTTACGACCAGCAACCCTATAAGGGCTGATATACAAAGGGCTACGAAGAAGGCCAGGAAAAACTGCTCTACAGGGACCTCGGGAAAGTAGAACCAGAGGAATACAAATACTATAAAGGTAAGGGAGAGATGGGAGATTATTATCCTCTTCTGGAGTCTCAATTACTCTCCTTTGACAGGGGATGATAAGGCAGGCTCTGCTGAGAAGTAATAGCCGACCCCCCTCACCGTCCTGATGTACCGGGGATTCTTGGGGTCATCTTCTATCTGACTCCTTATACGATTTATATGGACATCCACTGTCCTTGGTGTGACAAAGGCATCACCCTCCCAGACCGCATCAAGGAGCTGCTCCCTGTTAAAGACCTTACCGCTCCTTTCGGCGAGAAACCTCAACATCTTGAATTCTGTTGCACTGAGCCTCACAGGCCTACCCTTCACCTCCACCCTGTATTCATCGAGGTTTATATACAGGTCGCCTGACCTTATCTCCTTTGCCACCCTGCTGTCCTCCCTCACCCTTCTGAGGACGGCCCTTACCCTTGCAACCAGTTCCCGCGGGCTGAAGGGTTTTGTAATATAGTCGTCTGCTCCCATCTCAAGGCCCACTATCTTGTCTGCCTCATCCGTCCTTGCGGTCAGCATGATGATGGGGATTGAGCGTGTCCTCTCATCCTTCCTGAGGATCCTGCATAATTCAAGCCCAGGGATCACGGGGAGCATCAGATCGAGGATTATCAGGTCATAGTTCCCTGAGTTGACCTTCTTTAGTGCCCTGTCGCCTGTCAGGGCTGAATCAACAGTAAACCCCTCCCTCACAAGGTTATACCTGAGGAGTTCGATTATATCTGGTTCGTCATCCACTATGAGGACGTTCATCTACTGTTTTTCAGATGATGGAGACTCAAGGTGCCTCACCATCTTGCCCTCAACCATATATATTACCATCTCCGCTATATTTGTGGCATGATCAGCGATACGCTCCAGGTATTTTGAGACATAGGTGATCTTGATCGCCCTTGAGATGGTCTTTGGGTCCTGGACCATAAAGAACATGAGTTCATTGAATATCTGGACGGTGAGGTTGTCCACCTCGTCGTCCCTGGTTATGACATCATAGGCTATGGAGGATTCCTTCCTCACAAAGGCGTCCAGCACATCTATAAGCATGCCCTGTGCGATCTCTGCCATCCTCGGTATATCAATATAAGGCTTGAGCGGAGGCTCTTCATTGAGCTCAAGGGCCCTCTCGCATATATCCTCTGCAAGGTCTCCCATCCTCTCAAGGTCAGTGGTTATCTTCATAGCGGTTGTTATAAACCTGAGGTCTCCTGCCTTTGGCTGTCTTAGGGCGATGAGCCTTATGCACTCCTCGTCTATCTCCACATCAAGGGCGTTTATCTGGTGGTCCCTTCTTATGACCTCTCTGGCAAGATCATTGTCCCTCTCCACCAGCGACCTTATAGAGTCCCTTATGGCTGACTCAACCAACACACCCATCCTGAGTATCCTCTCCTTCAGATTCCTCAATTCGTTGTCAAATACAGACATCAGCCGAATCTCCCTGTTATGTACTCCTCTGTCAGTCTCTGTGATGGATTTGTAAATATCTTTTCCGTCTTATCATATTCTATCAGCTCTCCAAGATAAAGGAAAGCAGTATACTCCGAGACCCTCGCGGCCTGCTGCATGTTATGGGTGACGATGACCACTGTATATGTATTCTTCAGGTCCATGATCAGATCCTCTATCTTTGCGGTGGCGATCGGATCAAGGGCCGAGCATGGCTCATCAAAGAGTATTATCTCAGGCTCAACGGCCAGTGCCCTTGCTATACAGAGTCTCTGTTGCTGTCCCCCTGAGAGTGAAAGGGCAGATGAATTCAGGTGATCCTTCACCTCATCCCAGAGGGCCGCCTTCCTGAGACTCTCCTCCACAACCTGGTCTATCCTCCTCTTGTCCTTCACACCCTGTATCCTGAGGCCATAGGCTATATTCTCATATATACTCTTTGGGAAGGGGTTCGGCTTTTGAAAGACCATCCCTATCTGCCTCCTCAGGGTGATGATATCGACCCCATTTGAATAGATGTCCCTGTCCTTATAAATGACCCTCCCTGTGAGTCTGAAACGGGGGATGAGGTCGTTCATCCTGTTCAGACACCTGATAAATGTGCTCTTGCCACAGCCTGATGGCCCTATTACCGCCGTAACGGTATTCCGTGGTATCTCCATGGTGATGTCTTTCAATACCCTCTTGTCATCATAAAATACATTCAATCCTTCAACCCTTAAGGCAACATCCATGGCCTACCACCTCATCCTCTTTTCATACCTATGCCTTATATAGGCTGATATCCCATTTAATATAAATACTATAACAAGAAGCAATATTATGCCAGCCGCTGCGTTGGTGAAGAAGCCATGCTGGGGTCGTGATACCCAGTTGAATATCTGGATGGGCAGGACCGTGAATGGGTCGAGCAGCCACCTGAAACTGAGGAAGGGAAAGTCAGGTGTTACAGGGCTTGATGGCAGGAATGCCACATACGTCAGTGCACCGATCATTATCAGTGGTGCTGCCTCACCTATCGCCCTTGATACAGCGAGTATGGTGCCAGTGAGGATTGCAGGCATCGCGGCAGGAAGTATCTGGTTCCTTACGGTCTGCCACCTTGTCGCCCCGAGTGCGTAGGAGGCCTCTCTTATGGTCTGGGGAATCGCCCTCAATGCCTCCCTTGTTGCCACTATAATGAGTGGAAGGATGAGGATGGCGAGTGTCAGGGCGCCTGAGATGATGCTCCTCTCAAGCCTCATCGCCCTGACAAACACCTCAAGCCCCAGGAGGCCATAGATGATCGAAGGGACCGCGGCGAGGTTTGCGATATTGATCTCTATGAATTCTGTCAGCCTGTTCTTCCTTGAGAACTCCTCAAGGTATGTTGCAGCAGCAACCCCGAGGGGGAATGCAAGGATGATGGTTACGACCATCACCACCAGCGTCCCTACCCATGCAGAGAGGGCCCCTGCCCTTTCAGGCCTCCTTGAAGGGAAACCTGTCAGGAACTGCCAGTCAAGCCTCGGCAGCGCATCCAAAAATGTATCCACCAGGAGGACAACAAGCACACCTATGCCAAAGATGGTCATAAAAAGACCGACCACCGAGAAGGCCCTGTCAAGGAGGATGTTCAGCCTGTGCCTGTTAACCTTTCTGTCCATTGCTCATTAATCAATCGTCAAATCACTCATACTCTTCCCTGAACCTCTTCTTCAGTATATAACTGAATATATTGAATACAAAGGTCACAACGAAGAGGCTCATGCCTGCTGCGAATATGGTCTTGTATTCGAGTGTGCCTGTGGGCGTGTCACCAAGGCTTACCTGCACTATATAGGCGGTCACGGTCTCTATGGGCACAAGGGGATTGAGGGTGAGGCGTGGTTGCTGTCCTGCAGCGATGGCAACGACCATGGTCTCACCTATCGCCCTTGAGATGCCAAGGATAAACGATGAGGCAACACCTGATAGTGCTGCAGGAAGGACCACCCTTGTGGCAACCTGAAACCTTGTGGCACCAAGTGCCAGTGCACCCTCTCTGAGACTGATCGGGACCGCATGGAGGGCGTCCTCACTCAAGGAGGAGACTATGGGGATTATCATGACACCCATCACTATCCCTGGGGATATGGAGTTAAAGCCTGATAGATGGGGGATGAACCTCTGGAGCAGAGGCGTGACAAAGAGCAGGGCAAAGTATCCATACACCACCGAGGGTATCGCTGCGAGCACCTCGAGGCCAGGCTTTATGATAGACCTCAGCCATGCAGGCGCATATTCGCTGAGGTATATGGCACTTATAAGGCCAACAGGCAGTGCCACTATCATGGCAAAGAATGTGGTGAGGAATGTCCCTGCAAAGAGGGTGAGGATCCCGTAGTGTTTGTTTACAAAGAGTGGTGTCCACTGGGTGTCTGTGAGGAAGTCCTTGAGGGGCACAACCTTGAAGAACTCTATAGTCTCGAACACAAGGATGGCTATGATGCCTGCGGTGATCAGGATGGATGAGAGGGCGCTCATGAATAGCAGGCCCTCTATGATCATCTCATTCCTTCTGCGGGCTATCCCTGAGACAGAGGGCACCTACCTCTCCTTCTGGAGTAGGTCTTCTATCCTGACCCCTATCTTTGAACCCTCACCGGCAAATATAGAGCCTGTTATCCGATTCCGAAACCTCTTCAAGACGAGCCCATAGGCCTTCTCAGGCAGTGGAATATAGCCCACCTCCTTCGAGAGCCAGCCTGCGTTCTCTATATAGAACTCCACGAACTCCTTCACCTCTGGTCTATCAGCAGAGGCCCTGTTTACATATATAAATATCGGTCGTGAGAGTGGCTGATAGGTGCCATCCCTGACGGTCTCAAGTGAGGGGAGGATCGGCCCCTTACCATTTGAGTCGTCTCCATCATCAATGGGTATGAGCCTCAGCTTGTCCCTGTTCTCCTCGTAATAGGCAAGGCCGAAGAAGCCGAGCGCAAATTTATCGGTGGCTATGCCCTGGACGAGGACATTATCATCCTCGCTCGCGGTAAAGTCCCCCCTGCTTGCACCCTCCTTTCCAACTATGGCCTTTGTGAAATAGTCGTATGTCCCTGAGTCTACACCGGCACCAAAGAGGTGGATCTCCTTGTCAGGCCATCCCTTTCTCACCTGGCTCCACCTTGTGACCCTCCCCTGGGCCCCTGGCTCCCAGAGCCTCTTCAGCTCCTCTACGGTCATATAGTCGACCCAGTTATTGGCAGGGTTTACAACTATGGCTATGCCATCATATGCGATGGGGAGCTCTATATACCCTATGCCATTCTCCTTACATAGCCTTACCTCTGATGGCTTTATGGGCCTTGAGGCGTCACTGATGTCGATCTCCCCCCTGCAGAACTTCTTAAAGCCTCCGCCTGTGCCCGAGATGCCAACCATCACCCTTATCCTCCCCCTTTTAGCAGCCAGGAACTCCTCAGAGACCGCCTCGGTTATGGGATAGACCGTTGAAGAGCCGTCGACCTTGACCATCCTAAAGGCGTGGGCCTCGGCTGCGGTCAGGAAGGTAAGGATGAGGATCAACACCCATGGATACCTCTTCATATCAGTGTAGATTATACCCTTAAAATGTTACAGGAATGTTAAGGCCATGTTAAATTATCATTAAATACCGGGGTGGTGATCATTTCTCTGGGCAGGGGAAAAGACCATAAAATACTCTCTAAAAATGAATAATTTAAAGAAAAAAGGTATTATTTAAAGATTTTAGCCTTTTTATCTGGTTTTTCTGCCATTTTATGGCCTTGTCTTAGAAACCAAAACATATTATATTAGCACTCGTCAGGCCAGAGTGCTAACAAGATCTATCCGCCACACTCTATCCTGACGGCCCTGTCAGGATATAAAAAATAAATTAAAGAAAGGAGATGAGGCCATGAAGTTCAAACCACTTAAGGATAGGGTATTGGTGAAGTATTCTGATGAACCTGAAAAGAGTGCGGGAGGGATCTATATCCCTGATACCGCCAAGGAGAAGCCACAGAAGGGAGAGGTCATCGCTGTTGGACCTGGCAAGGTGACGGATGATGGTAAGGTGCAGAAGATGGAGGTGAAGGTCGGGGATACGGTCTTGTTTGAGAAGTATTCGGGCTCCAAGATAAATATCGACAATACCGAATACCTGATCATCAGGGAGGATGACATACTCGGAATACTCGAAAAATAAAGTAAACTTGGAAGGAGGGATATAAAATGGCTGCAAAACAGTTGATCTTTAATGAAGAGGCGAGGACCTCAATATTGAAAGGCGTCTCAATACTTACAGACGCCGTTAAGGCGACGCTTGGACCGAAGGGCAGGAATGCCCTGCTGGATAAGAAGTTCGGCGCTCCAACGATCACGAAGGACGGTGTTACCGTTGCAAAGGAGATCGAGCTCAAGGATCCATACGAGAATATGGGTGCACAGCTTGTGAGGGAGGTTGCAAGCAAGACCTCTGATGTGGCAGGCGATGGGACGACAACGGCAACCGTGCTTGCCTATTCGATTTACAAAGAGGGTATCAAACATGCCGCAGCAGGCGCAAACACCATGGAGATAAAGCGTGGTATAGAGAAGGCCGTTGAGACCGTTGTTGAGGAGCTCAAGAAGCTGAGCAAGGATGTCTCTGATAAGAAAGAGATCGCACAGGTTGGCACCATCTCTGCAAATAACGACCCCGAGATCGGAAACCTCATCGCAGATGCAATGGACAAGGTTGGGAAGGATGGTGTCATTACCGTAGAAGAGGCGAAGAGCATGCAGACGACCCTTGATGTTGTGGAGGGTATGCAGTTTGATCGTGGATATATCTCACCCTATTTTGTGACCGATCCCGAGAGGATGGAGTGCGTGCTTGAAGACCCCTACATCCTGATCCACGAGAAGAAGATAAGCTCCATGAAGGATCTGCTGCCTATCCTCGAGCAGATCGCAAAGATGGGCAAGCCACTGCTCATCATCGCAGAGGAGGTTGAGGGTGAGGCACTCGCAACACTGGTCGTGAACAAGCTCCGCGGGACATTGCAGGTATGTGCTGTCAAGGCCCCTGGCTTCGGTGAGAGGAGAAAGGCCATGCTGGAGGATATCGCCATCCTCACAGGTGGTACCATGATCTCTGAGGATCTTGGCATCAAGCTTGAGAACGTGAAGATCACGGACCTTGGAAGGGCGAAGAAGGTCACCGTGGATAAGGAGAACACCACGATAGTTGAGGGAGCAGGCGATAAGGCAAAGATCCAGGGCCGTGTCAAGCAGATAAAGACACAGATCGAGGAGACGACATCCGACTATGACAGGGAGAAGCTCCAGGAGAGGCTCGCAAAGATCGTTGGCGGTGTTGCGGTGATAAATGTTGGTGCAGCCACAGAGACCGAGATGAAGGAGAAGAAGGCAAGGGTCGAAGACGCACTGCATGCGACAAGGGCAGCGGTTGAGGAGGGTATAGTGCCAGGTGGAGGTGTTGCGCTCCTCAGATGCATTCCGGCACTTGAGAACCTCAAGCTCCCTGAGCACGATCAGCAGATCGGTGTGGAGATCGTGAAGAGGGCACTGGAGGAACCTGTGAGGCAGCTTGTGGCCAATGCAGGCCTTGAGGGCTCTGTTGTTGTGGAGAAGATAAAGGCCAGTGACAACAAGAACTATGGGTTTGATGTGAACGCAGAGAAGTATGTGGACATGATGGAGGCAGGTATAATCGACCCCACAAAGGTCACAAGGTGCGCCATCCAGAATGCGGCCTCTGTCGCAGCGCTGATGCTCACAACGAGCGTGATGGTGACCGAGATACCCGAGGAAGAGAAGGGTCCAAAGACCCCTGGCGGTGGCATGGAAGGGATGTACTAATCCCACCAGCGGCTCCGTTGATAGAGCGAGGGGGCGGTCATCTGGCCGCCCCCTTTAATTCCTGCCGACAATAAGGCCACTTTTTCCCCTTCTTCTGGTAATATATCCAGACCCGTCCTTAATCTGGGTCTTTATATGGATTAAATAGTTTATGGAGAAGGGGACACGATACATAACCTCCTTGTTGTTGACCCTCTTATTCACCCTCCAGGCATATCGTATCGGGTATGCCTCTGGGATGACCGGTTATAAAGATACCGCAGGGGTGGTGCATAAGGCCACGGACAGGGTGAACAAGAGGTTCTGGTTGATAAACGGGACACTTGCAGGCATCCTGGTGACCTATGGCCTCATAAACTGGTGGAAGCATCCTTCAAAGAAGATCACCTTTACGGATGAGCACTGGTTTGCAAGCTACTCCACAAACGGTGGTGCTGATAAGACAGGACATGCCTTCAGCACATATGCAATCTCACGCATCCTCAGTCATGTCTACAGGAGCATAGGTATAAAGGATGAGGATGCAGACTGGCAGGGGCCGCTTGTAGGGTTGTCACTGATGACACTCGTTGAGTTTGGTGATGCCTTCTCACAATACAACTTCAGTGTGAGTGACCTTGCTGCGGATTCAGCAGGTGCATTACTTGCATACCTTGAAGAGCGATATCCTGCCCTTGATGACCTTATAGACTTCCGCATCGAATACCTCCCAACAGAGGGGTTCCTGAGATCAGGAGAGATAGGGTTTGATACCGATTATTCGGGCATGAAACACCTCCTGGTGTTCAAGTTTTCAGGGATAAATAGTCTTAAAGACAGCGTGCTCTCTTATGTCGAGCTCCATGCAGGATATTTCACCCGTGGATACAGTGTATATGACAAGGATTATTATGACAGGACAAGCCGTCACATATATGCCGCTGTGTCCATTAATCTATCAAGGATATTCGAGTCAGCCTCAAGGAGATCAGACAGATACAGAAAACCACTGCATTTGACCTCAAGGTTGCTTGAGTATTATCAACCGCCAGGTCTCTACCTCGATTGTGTGAAGACATTTAAATAGCGATATCCACTGTGTTATACTTCTAAGCAGCCTTATAAGGCAGAAGGGTCTGATGGTAAGGATAAGAGCTTTGTCCTGGGGCATTATAATCATTGTGTTACTTAACTGTGCTGGTTTGGCCCATGCACAATCAGCCGGGGTTGACCTCGACAGGCAATATCTGAGGGGATTTATTACTGACACAGGCCACTTAATCACCTCGCCAACAAGGTGGGAGGGCAGGGACTGGTTAAAGGCCGCACTTTTTATGGGCATAACAGCAGGTCTGTATGTGTTTGATGAGGATATCCAGGACTGGGCACAGGAGAATCGTAACAGCACCACTGACACGATATCCGACCTGGCAAGGCCCTTTGGAGAGGGGATATATACCATCCCTTCCCTGGGACTCTTTTACCTTTATGGACACCTCTATAATGATAAAAAGGCGAAGAGATGCGCACTTCTAGGTATCGAGAGCTTTGCCATAACAGGCCTCTTCACGCAGGCCATAAAATTCACCGGCCACAGGCATAGACCCGATTCCGGTGATTCATCAAGACAATGGGATGGCCCTGGCCTCTCCGGTACAGACCTCTCCTTCCCGTCAGGCCATTCATCCTCGGCATTTGCCATAGCCACGGTGATAGCATCAGAATATAGAGATAACACCCTGGTGCCCTTCATCTCCTACGCTATGGCCACGTTAACTGCGCTGTCAAGGGTCAATGACAATAAACACTGGGCATCTGATGTGTTCTTTGGTGCAGGGCTCGGTTATTTCACGGCAAAGGCCATCCTGGGTCTGCATGACCGTGAAAATGGGAGACTCTCCATCATCCCTGTTATAGATGACGAATACTCGGGTCTGATGGCAGAGTTCAGGTTTTAAGCGGGGTTTATCATGAAAAAGGTATTTTTAACCATCCTCTTTATATGCTCCTTCATCTACCCCCATCCTGCTGAATCAGGCACCTATTCCTTTGAGGTCTTTCTTGGGGAACAATTCAACCTTCCCACACCACTGACCATCAAGCAGGAAGGTGAGGAGACCATAGAGATCCACAGCGCAAGATACGACTCAGAGGCGTGGACAGGCCTTAATTCACCATACTATGCGTGGAGGGTTGGTAGATGGGATAAAGGCAGGGCATGGGAGATAGAACTTGTCCATGAAAAGATCATATTAAAGGATCCCCCAGAGGAGGTTCAGGACTTCGAGATATCCCATGGATATAACCTTATAACTATCAACAGGGCATGGAGATTGCCTGAATACCATGATTTGATATGGCGTGCTGGGGCAGGTATCGTCCTCACGCATCCAGAGACGACGGTCAGGGATGAAAAAAGGGGATACGGTGAGTCCTTCCCTGATGGTTTCTACATCTCAGGGCCAACGGCACAACTTGCGCTCGGCAAGAGGATCAATATATGGAGGGGGCTATTCGGGGTGCTTGAGGTAAAGCTGACAGCATCCTATGCAATGCGTGTCCCTATAGCGGATGGACATGCAGAGGTGCCCAATGTGGCATTCCACTATCTCTTTGGCCTTGGATACGAGATCGGCAGTGGCAGCGATTGATGGCCTGAACAAAAGGCTTGACATCCATGTTGATTTGTGGTATTGGTGTAATGAGGTAGATTCAGGCGATTGGACCAACAAAGAAGACAGACCCTTTGTTCAGGTCTGGCCTCACAATTAATAAAGGGGGTGTGATATGGACCCTGTATTAGAGAAAGACCCCTCCACAGAGACCCTTTCCTTCCTCAACAAAAAGGTATCGCGCAGGGATTTTATGAAGTTCTGCACTGCAATGAGTGCACTGCTTGCCCTTCCTGCCTCATTTGCACCAAGGATGGCAGAGGCACTCACCAATGCAAAAAAGCCCTATCTTGTGTGGCTTGAGTTTCAGGACTGCGCCGGAGATACAGAGTCTCTCCTAAGGGCAACCAAGCCCACTGTTGCACAGATCATCCTTGATATCCTCTCTGTGGATTATCACGAGACCATCATGGCGCCTGCAGGTTTTCAGGCAGAGAAGTCACTTATGGATGTGGTTAAAAACAATAAGGGTAAATACTTTGTGGTGGTAGAGGGTTCCATTCCATTGAAGGATGGGGGTGTGTATTGTTGTATCGGAGGCAGGTCAGCCGTTGAGATCGTAAGAGAGGTGTGTGGCAATGCACTTGCCACAATAGCTGTGGGTACATGTGCTGCCTATGGCGGCATCCCTGCAGCACAGCCAAATCCTACAGGTGCAGTAGGCGTCAAGGAGGCGGTGCCTAATGCAACGGTGATCAATCTGCCAGGTTGTCCCATGAATGTAGAGAATCTCACTGCGTGTATTGTTCATTACTTAACATTCGGGTCGCTCCCCCTCACCGATAAACTGGGGAGGCCCTATTTTGCATATGGCAAGAGAATCCATGACAATTGCGAGAGGAGGGCGCACTTTGATGCAGGGCAGTTTGTGAGGAGATGGGGTGATGAGGGACACAGAAGGGGATGGTGCCTTTATGAGATGGGCTGTAAAGGGCCCGAGACCTTCCATAACTGTCCAACCATTAAATGGAACGAAGGCACAAGCTGGCCTGTCCAGGCAGGCCATGGTTGTGTTGGGTGTGCTGAACCATACTTCTGGGACAAGATGAGCCCATTTTATAAGAGGCTGCCAAATCCGCCAGGGTTTGGGGTGGAGAGCACCGCGGATAAGGTCGGGGCAGGCCTTGCAGTGGCCACCGCAGCAGGTCTCCTGATCCATGGTATAGGAAGGGCCATATTTGAAGGAAAAAAGGAAGAAAAGGGAGGTGAATGAGTTGGCTAAGAAGATAGTCATTGATCCCATAACAAGGATCGAGGGCCACCTGAGGATCGAGGCAAAGGTGGAGGGTGGAAGGGTGGTTGATGCCTGGAGCTCAAGCACCATGTTCAGGGGGATCGAGCTCATACTCAAGAATAGGGATCCAAGGGATGCATGGTATTTCACCCAGCGTATATGAGGGGTCTGAACAACGGTTCACGCAACCGCCTCGGTGAGAGCGGTCGAGAATGCATTAAACATAACCATCCCTGACAATGCAAGACTCATAAGGAATCTTATCACTGGGATACAGTATGTCCAAGACCATGTGATCCACTTCTATCACCTCCACGCCCTTGACTGGGTGGATATCGTAAGTGCCTTGAAGGCAGACCCTAAGAAGACATCCTCACTCGCGCAGTCCATATCTGACTGGCCAAAGTCGAGCACAGAGTATTTCAAGGGCGTGCAGAATAAACTGAAGGCCTTCGTTGAGAGGGGCCAGCTTGGTCCATTTGCAAATGCATACTGGGGTCATCCTGCGTACAAGCTCCCTCCAGAGGCAAACCTCATGGCAGTGGCACACTACCTTGAGGCCCTTGACTGGCAGAGGGATGTCATAAAGATGCAGGCATTGCTTGGTGCAAAGAATCCCCATGCACAGACCTATATCGTTGGTGGTATGTCCATACCTATTGATCCCAATAGTCAGAATGCCCTGAATGCAGGAAGCATCGCCTTTATGACAGGTCTTGCAGAGAAGGCCCTGGAGTTTGTCAAGAAGGTCTATATCCCCGATCTGCTCGCAGTCGCGTCCTTCTACAAGGAATGGGCAGGCTATGGAGGAGGCGTTGGAAACTTTCTTGCATACGGTGAATTCCCGAATGATAATGTCAGCAATACAGAGAACCTGTGGCTTCCAAGGGGTATCATACTGAATAAGGACCTCTCGAAGGTCCATAAGGTGGATCATGAAAAGATAACCGAATATGTGACACATTCCTGGTATGAATACTCAGATGGTAATAAGACCTCAAAGCACCCATGGGATGGTGAGACCAATTATAGGTATACCGGACCACAACCACCTTATGAGTATCTTGACACAGACGGGAAGTATTCATGGCTCAAGGCACCAAGGTATGATGACAAACCCATGGAGGTGGGCCCACTTGCAAGGATGCTTGTTGCGTATGCATCAGGACACAAGAGGGTGAAAGAGGTCATAGATAGTGTGCTTCAGAAACTGGGGGTTGGCCCCTCGGCCCTGTTTTCAACCCTTGGAAGGGTTGCAGCAAGGGGGGTTGAGACCCTTGTAACGGCAGAGCAGATACCTGTATGGCTTGGGCAGCTTGCAGAGAATATGAAGAAGGGTGACCTGAGGATTCACAGTAGAGAGGGGTGGGACCCATCAGAATGGCCAAAGGAGGCAAGGGGCTATGGATTTCATGAGGCACCGAGGGGGGCCCTCGGGCACTGGTTGAGTATAGAGGGCAGGAGGATCAAGAACTACCAGTGTGTTGTCCCGAGCACCTGGAATGGCTCTCCAAGGGATGCAAAGGATCAGAGGGGTCCCTATGAGGCGGCCCTCATCGGGACACCTGTTGCAGATCCTGAACAGCCTGTTGAGATATTGAGGACGGTCCATTCCTTTGACCCCTGTATGGCATGTGCAGTGCATGTCCTTGACCCCGAGGGCAGGGAGGTAACAAGGATAAAGGTGATCTGAAGGGAGGCCTTTATGAAGAATGAGAGACTGAGGGTATATGCATGGGAGTTTCCTGTCAGATTTACGCACTGGATCAATGTCCTCTGCGTGCTGACCCTCTCGATCACAGGCTTTTACATCGGCAACCCCTTCATCCATGCAATCTCATCAAAACAGTACATAATGGGATGGATGAGGTTCATCCACTTCATAGCAGCCTATACCTTTATGATGAGCATAATAATCAGGCTCTACTGGGCGTTCATGGGCAACAGATACGCAAGCTACAGGGTGTGGTTCCCTTTTTCATCAAGGAAGCTTCGTGACATTGCTGATGCCATCAAGTTCTATCTCTTCATAATCCGTAAGCCCCCCTATGCAGTCGGCCATACCGCGCTGGCAGGGGTTGTGTATTTCATCCTCTTTCTCATCTTCCTCTTCCAGATAGTCTCTGGATTCGCCATGTATTCACTGAATCATTCAGGCAAGATATGGATCCTCCTTGGTGGATGGGTTACAGGTGTGATGCACCTTCAGACCATAAGACTCTTCCATCATCTTGGCATGTATGTCATTCTGGCATATGCCCTCCTGCACATCTACATGGCATGGTATGCAGACCTGAAGGAGAGAAACGGACTGATGGGCTCGATCTTCAGTGGCTATAAGTTTGTGACAGGCAAAGAGTGGGAGTGAGGGCTGGCATACTGGGTGTAGGCAACCTGCTCACAGGCGATGATGGGGTTGGGGTTCATGTAATAAAGGAGCTGAAGGAGAGATACAGGTTCCCTGATAGCGTGAGGCTCATTGATGGTGGCACAATGGGCCTTGACCTTTTGCCGTTCCTTGAAGATATCGAAAGGCTCATCATAATCGATGCGGTTGACCTCAAGAAGCCACCTGGAACGATCAAGCTTATAGATGGCGACAGCATCCCTGCCATCCTGGGCTCCAAGATATCGGTCCACCAGATAGGGCTCTCTGACCTGTTCTTTGCCATAAGGATGAAGGGGCTCCCCCTTAAAGAGATATGCCTCATAGGGATCCAGCCAGGGTCCCTGGAGACAGGGACAGAACTCTCAGAAGAGATAAAGATGCAGTTTGACACCCTCATAAGCCACATCATTGACAGATTAAGAGGGTGGGGGATTGAGATAACCAGAAGGAGATAGAGGAGCAGCCAGAGAGACTCCCTGGCTGCTTGCTCCTTTACCAGCAGTGACCATAGCCGCCAGGGCCCATGAAGCCCGTGCGGGGCGACTTCTCATAGATCTTGCTCTGCAACTCGTAGATCTCCTTTTCAAGGGTAGCGATCTTCTCAGGGGTTGTCTGGGGGTTACGCAGGGCCTCAAAATACTCAAACCTCTTCTCATTGAGCTCCCTTCTCAGGTCAACCGTCTCGTCAAGGAACCTCTGGTCATAGCCATATCCACCCATCATCGGCCCCATATGACCGTAACCCATCATGTGGCCACCATAGCCAGTGCCCATTCCATATCCGCCCCAGCCACCTGTCCCATGACCATAAGCCACTGCCCCTACTGCAACGAGTGAAATCAGTGTGAGTGCTACTAAAAGCTTCTTCATCCTTTTACCTCCTTTCCAGTCCGTTCTTGTCTTTATAATACACCCCGTATTTGAAGAAAGGATGAAGAAATGATGAAGGGTTTGTGAAGGGTGGAGGGAGAAAACACAGTACGTTCTGCCTGTATTGCCATCGGAAGCGATTGGAGCATGGAGGGCATTTCGGTTATTTTTAAGATTATCATAGGCCAATTCACCAACAATAAAGGGATGATAGATGACATCTCCTCATTCAATATAGTTTTTCGAGTCTGGGATTGCCCTTTCGGAGGCGGAATACCCACACCGGAGTATCAGCAAGGATCATTTAATATATTAGTCATGGATATTTGTATATTCATTAAGAAATCATTTAAGTTAGGATTTGGTTTTTATTTTAATATTTATTATCAGTAGTGTCCGCTAAAAAATTATCATAAGGCTTGAAACCTCTGTCAAAGGTGATAGAATATCACCTGTACAACCAATAATGACAGGAGGTTCAAGCC